>JACCDW010979228.1_pt1 | contig 26608 bp, 25 predicted proteins | sample 7449781 | NCBI WGS metagenome assembly JACCDW01 (sample SAMN15323449, study PRJNA562643) | freshwater metagenome | isolation source: river surface water | place: USA:Blue River Watershed | collected 2017-08-18
AATTTTGCGCGACCTACTGCGGCCAGACAAAATCAATCTTGCCAGCTTAGGGAATGTCGTTCCCCATCTTCATTGGCATGTGATTCCCCGCTGGAAAAACGACTCCCACTTTCCGGATCCGATCTGGGCCAATATCAAACGCACTTGGTCTGATAAACCTGTGGTGGATCAACAAGAGATCGCTAAGCGACTTAGAGCCAGCCTCGGTTAATTTTCGCCATTCCAAACAAGACGCCCGAAGTTTCACGTGAAACATCGGGCGTCGTTATTTCCGGCACGCGCAAAAAATCATGACTTGCTCTTGGAGACCCCTGGTAGTTGACACGACAAAATAGCCTGGCGCACCGCGTCGATCGCTTTTGGACGCGGAAAGGTGGCGCGCCACGCCAGGCCAACGGTGCGCCCGACCTTGCTCGAGCCCTCGACAAGAGCCTTGGCTTTGGGGGGCTTGGCATCGAACGGCAGTACCTTCACCATGGGTTCCCGCCCAACCAGCGGATCTGCCGCCGAGCTCGGCATCACGGCAATGCCGGCACCACTAGCCACCATGTGGCGAATCGTTTCCAGCGAGCTCCCCTCCAGGGAGCCCGACAGACCCTCGGCGCGTTGCAAGCGGGGGCAAGCCTCTAGCACCTGTTCGCGGAAGCAGTTACCGCTACCCAACAACAACAGGTTCTCACCTTCCAATTCATCATTCTTGATCGAATGGCGCGTCGCCCAAGGATGGGCAGCGGGCACCACCACACGGAAGGGCTCCTCATAAACGGCCTGACTCACCACGCCCGGTAGAGTGACAGGCAACGCCAACACCAGGACATCGAGTTCGCCATCCTTGAGCGCCGGGAGCAAATTCGCCGTAAAGTCCTCCCGTAAGAAGAGGGGCATCTCAGGCGCCAGGCGATGGAGCACGGGAATGAGTGCAGGTAGCAAATAGGGCGCAATCGTATAAATGACTCCCACGCGAAGCGGTCCTTTAAGTGGGTCACGATTTTGCGTGGCGATCTCCTCCAGACGCAGGGTTTCGTCGAGCACCCGTTTAATCTGGGCAACAATTTCTTCGCCCAAAGGCGTTGTCCGAATCTCCGTCGCTCCCCGTTCAAATAAGGGGGCTCCGATCTGCTGTTCGACCTTTTTAATCGCAACGGAGAGGGTGGGTTGGCTCACATGACAGAGATCCGCCGCTCGTCCAAAATGCCGAGTTTTGTCCAGCGTGCTGATATAGCGCATTTCAGTCAATGTCATCGTTGCCATGGATACACCTAATTTAGAGAGTCCGTCTCGAAGGTTCCACGTGGAACTGGGGTACTCGGTTCTGACCCATTGTTTCACGTGAAACATACACCACATCTATTTGGTAGCCCATCCTGCAAGAAGCATACTCCGGGCATCCAACCATTGCCAATCACCGGGCGCGAGCCCCTCTGGTAATAACAAATCGCCAACAGCCACCCGGGACAGATCGGCCACGTGGTTACCCGCAGCCGCCACCATACGGCGTACCTGATGGTACTTACCTTGGGTAATCGTTAGCTCCAGGAGTGTTGGGTTCAAAAGGCAGCAGGATTGCGCCGCCAGGGTTTCGTTCTCGTCCTTGAGCAGAACACCGGACAGCAGTCGATCGCACAGCTCGGGGCCCGCCGGTTCGGCGAGGGTGGCTCGATATACTTTGGGCACCGCATGCTTGGGCGAAGTCAGCACATGGATACACTGTCCATCGTCGGTTAGCAAAAGCAGGCCGGTGGTATCGACATCCAGGCGGCCTACCGGCTGCACATCACGCGCGCGCAACGGGGGCGGCAAGAGTGCCAGCACACTCGGGTGGTGCTTAGGCGCTCGGGAGCACTCATAACCCACGGGTTTGTTGAGCAAAAGGTAAGCCCGCTGGGAGTAGGGCCACACGCCATCAAAACCTTCGACCTCGAAACGCAACTCATTGGTTTCAAACACTTCATCCGGATCTTCGCAGATGTTTCCGTTCACCCGTACCGATCCCGTCCGCACCAGGGTTCGGCAAAATTTGCGCGAACCGAAGCCCTGGCTTTGCAGCAATCGCTCCAGGGTCATGTGTCGACTGGATTTAACCATTTTTGCCACAACTTCCTATAAATTCTTCTATCGTGTAGTCTACGTGCTAACAACAGCGGGCTTCGTGACAACCCTTGTTGCCCGAAAACAAAAACGGCCCGCCGCAGCGAGCCGTTGCTGTCACCGCGGACGCTTAAGCGTCGATATTGCGCGCGGTGAGAGCGTTGGTTTCGATGAAAGCGCGACGCGGTTCGACCAACTCACCCATCAGGGTCGAGAAGATCTGATCGGCACCGATGGCATCCTCGATCTGAACCTTGAGCAGACGACGTACCGTTGGATCCATGGTGGTTTCCCAGAGCTGCTCGGGATTCATTTCACCAAGGCCTTTGTAACGCTGCTTGCTGATGCCACGTTCGACTTCATTAAACAGCCACTGCATCGCTTCGCTGAAACGCGAGACCGTCTGCTGCTTTTCGCCACGTTGGATGGTGGCGCCGGCCTTCATCAAGTCGGCCAGCAATTCGGCGGTTTTGCGCAACTGGGTGTAGTCGCCCGAGGTAATAAAGTCGCTGTCAATCAGCCCCAGCTTGAGATTGCCATGATGCCAGCGCTCCAGACGCAGCACCCAACTTTCGCGGGCGGTATCGTAGGCCGGCACGATTTCCAGGGCCTTTTCGTGAGACGCACGCAGCGTTGCATGCGATGCCATAGCATCACCCAGAACCTTAGCTGACTTTTTAGCAGCAGCCTCATCGCCGAGGTCGATACTGAGATTGTCGTTGACCAGGGTGTGCAGCACTTCTGGCGGGATCATGTACGACAGACGCTCGATGATTGCCTCAGACAGCAAGAAACTGCGCGCCAGATCAGCTAGCGCTTCGCCCTCGATGGCTTTGGCGCCCTTACCCGGTTGCAGTTTGGCCTCGTCTAGCGCCATCTGCAGCAAGAACTGATGATATTCGTGGTCGTCTTTCAGATACCGCTCGGTCTTGCCGTGCTTCACCTTGTACAACGGCGGCTGGGCAATATAAATATGGCCGCGCTCGACCAACTCTGGCATCTGACGATAGAAAAAAGTCAACAGCAGGGTACGAATGTGAGCGCCATCGACATCGGCATCGGTCATGATAATGATGCGGTGATAGCGCAGCTTTTCCGGCTTGTATTCGTCTTTGCCAATGCCCGTACCCAGGGCGGTAATCAGCGTAGCGATTTCCTGCGACCCGATGAGCTTATCAAAGCGTGCTTTTTCGACGTTGAGGATTTTGCCCTTGAGCGGCAGAATCGCCTGGAACTTACGGTCACGGCCTTGCTTGGCCGAGCCGCCGGCGGAGTCACCCTCCACCAGGTACAGTTCGCACTGCGACGGATCTTTTTCTTGGCAGTCGGCGAGTTTACCCGGCAGACCGACACCATCCATCACGCTCTTACGACGCGTCATTTCACGGGCTTTGCGCGCGGCATCGCGGGCGCGTGCCGCTTCGACGATTTTGCCGGTAATCACTTTGGCGTCAGCCGGGCGCTCAAGCAGGAAGTCAGCCAGCTTCTGGGCGACGACTTCTTCCACGGCCGGACGGGCTTCGGACGACACCAGTTTCATTTTGGTCTGGGAGGCAAACTTCGGATCGGGCATCTTGACCGATAACACGCAAGTCAAACCTTCGCGCATATCGTCACCGGTAATGTCTACCTTGGCCTTTTTGGCGATGTCATTCTCTTCGATGTACTTATTGATCACACGGGTCATCGCTGCACGCAAACCCGTCAGATGGGTACCACCATCGGACTGTGGAATATTATTCGTGAAGCAGAGTACGTTCTCGGCATAGGAGTCGTTCCACTGCATGGCGACTTCAACAGAAATCGTCGCATCACCGACCTTGCTTTCGCCGGTGGAATAGAACACGTTCGGATGAAGAACCGTCTTATTCTTGTTGATGTAATCAACGAAACCTTTAACCCCGCCAGAAAAAGCGAAATCTTCTTCTTTGCCGTTACGCTGATCGACGAGTCGAACACGCACCCCGTTGTTCAGGAACGACAATTCACGCAAACGCTTGGCTAGAATTTCGTAGTGGAATTCTACTGTGCCAAAGATTTCCGGATCGGCAAGGAAGTGTACTTCCGTACCACGGTTCTCGGTATCGCCAATAATCTGCAACGGCGAAACTTCAACGCCGTTTTGCATCTCGACAACGCGGTTAACCGCCTTGCCCTGATTAAACTCCATAAAGTGTTTTTTGCCATCGCGACGGATCGTCAACTTCAACCACTGCGACAAGGCATTCACGCAAGAAACCCCGACACCATGCAAGCCGCCTGATACCTTGTAGCTATTCTGGTTGAACTTACCACCAGCGTGCAGCACGCACATGACAATCTCGGCCGCCGAACGCTTGGGTTCGTGCTTGTCGTCAAACTTGATACCGGTCGGAATACCACGACCGTTATCTTTTACCGAGATCGAGTTATCAGCGTGAATAGTCACGACGATATCGTCACAGTGACCGGCCAAGGCTTCGTCGATGCCGTTATCCACGACTTCAAACACCATGTGATGCAAACCACTACCATCGGAGGTGTCACCGATATACATCCCCGGGCGTTTACGGACTGCCTCCAGGCCTTCCAGCTGTTGAATGGATGATTCGTCGTAATCTGGTACTGCAGGTGTTTTCTTTTCAGCCATCTTGTAATTTCGTAGATTGAATCTTTTAAATGGATTTGATCTGAGACTATTGAGTCACTTGGTCTTAGATGCGCATCGGCATGACAACGTACTTAAAGTTGGCGCTATCCGCAGGGCCGAACAATGCACTCGAGTTCGAATCATTAAATCGCCAGACCACCGTTTCATCGGAAACATGACCCAAGACATCGAGCAGATAGTTAACATTGAAGCCAATATCCAGTCTTTCCCCGCTGTAGCTGGCTTCCAGCTCTTCCTGCGCTTCTTCCTGTTCGGCGTTGGCGGCACTAATTCGCAGCGCGCCGTTTTCCAGAATCAGCCGTACACCGGAGAACTTTTCATTCGAAAGAATACGGGCACGTTGCAAGGCTTGGCTGAAAGCAATGCGATTTAATACTAACTCTTGCGAGAAACTTGGCGGAATCACCCGGGTGTAATCCGGGAACTTGCCATCAATGAGTTTGGTGACAAACACAACATCGCCAAACGAGAAACGAGCCTGGTTATTGGCCAGCGTAATATTGAGCGGATCTTCGGAATCTGCCAGCAGACGTGCCAACTCCAGCACCGACTTACGCGGCAGAATGACTTCCTGGCGTTCCAGGCTTTCATTCGTCTCCATCTGGGCAAATGCCAGGCGATGACCATCCGTTGCTACCGAACGCAGCGCATTACCCTCAACTTGAAGCAACATACCATTCAGGTAATAACGTACATCCTGGGCAGCCATGGCATATTGCGTTTGACCCAAGAGTTGCTTAAAGGCCTTCTGCGTCACCGTAAACGACACCTGGTTAGCAGCATTGAGGTTCATTTGCGGAAAATCCTCCGCCGGGAGTGTTTGCAGTGCGAAACGGCTTTTGCCGGCCTTAACAACCAGGCGTTTATCGTCCAGATCCAGACTAACGGTTGATTCCTCTGGCAACGAACGCAGGATATCCTGAAGCTTGCGGGCACCAACAGTAACCGAAGCGTCCGTTCCACCCTCGAGTTGTGTACCTGCCGTGATCTGGATCTCAATATCCGTTGCGACCAAGGTCAGCATAGACCCCTTTTTCTCAATCAGTACATTCGACAGGATCGGCAGCGTATGACGCTTTTCGACGATACCGGCAACAGTCTGTAGAGGCGCCAGCAGTGTTTCTCTGGAGGTCTTGAATAACAACATATATAAGGTTCCTAATACGAATAAGCTCAGGTCACTTTGGTGGATAACGTAATTTTCTCACGAAAATTCATACTATTGCCGACTGTACAACCCTCAGGAAAACCCCGGGGATTGATGGTGTCCGAAACGGGGATGAAATCTCGGGCTGGAACAAAACGACGGGTTATGCACAAAACACCCACGCACTTTACAGGACTTATCCATCATCCCTTCAAGACCTGTAAGAGAACGTGAATGTCGTGGTTAATTTGCTGGTCTTTACCCCGAAGATCCTCAATAGTCCGTACTGCGTGTAGAACCGTGGTGTGATCGCGGCCCCCGAAGGACTCACCAATCATCTGGTAGCTATGCGGGGTGACTTCTTTGCAGAGCCACATAGCAATCTGGCGTGGTCTGGCAATCATTCGGCTACGTTTCTTAGAATAAAGGTCCGCTACCTTCAATTTATAGTAGTCAGCGACCATTTTTTGGATGTTTTCAACCGTAATTTGCCGATTATAGGCCCCGACGATGTCTTTCAAGGCCTCTTTTGCTGTTTCCAAGGTGATTTCTCGCCCGTGGAACTGCGAAAAAGCCAAAACTCGGGTCAAAGCACCCTCTAATTCGCGTACATTTGATCTTAAATGCTTCGCAATAAAGAAAGCAACCTCATCGGCGATTGGTTTTCCTTCAGACTCCGCCTTCTTTTTCAGGATAGCAACCCGCATTTCGGTTTCCGGGGGCTCAATCTGAACCGTTAGACCCCAATCCAATCGGGTAATCAGGCGATCTTCAAGGCCTTCAATCGCTTTGGGATAGGTATCACAGGTAATGACGATCTGCTTTTTGGCTTCAACTAAGGCATTGAACAGATAGAAAAACTCTTCCTGAGAACGATCCTTGCCTTTCAGAAACTGCACATCATCAAGTAGCAGTAGGTCTAGTGACCGGTAATTGCGCTTGAAACTATCAAACGCTTTTTGTTGATAGGCTCGAACAACATCCGAATAATAGTCTTCGGCGTGTACATAGCGCACCACCTTGGTCGGATCCGCCGCCAGTACCGCATTGCCAATGGCATGGATCAAGTGCGTTTTACCCAGACCTGCGCCACCATAGATAAATAGCGGGTTGTAAGCGCCACCGGGTGATTGCGATACATTAAGACAAGCGGCGCGCGCCAGTTCGTTGGCCTTACCCACCACCAGAGAATCAAAAGTGAAGTGCGGCATGAGCCGCGTGCCCTGACCATTGAGGCTGCCGGTACTTTTGCGGTGAGCTGTTTGTGCCGCCGATTCACGAACATCCTCGGTTTTAAACACGGGAGCGACGGGACTTGAAACACCGCCTGCCGGACTACCAACCAGCGTGCTGGCTGGCGGCGTCGAACGCGCGGGTGCCTGGACCGAAGCATTGGTTGCCGCGGACCCACCGCCAACAGAGAAGATGACCGTGACCGGTTCCTTATAAAAGTCTTCGGCTAGGCGCTGAAAGATATTCTGATAGTTATCGCGAACCCACTTAAGAATAAAGCGATTCGGTGCAGCAATCGTAACTTCGCCTGTAGCGTTTTTGTCCGAAGCCAGCTGTAACGGGCGAATCCACGTGCTGAACTGTTGGGCAGGCAATTCGGCCCCGAGATGGTCAACGCAATAATTCCAGAATGAATTCATGTTGTTACGATGCGGTCGGCGAATCACGCTTTGTCTTACAACAAAACGTTTAGTGGATAACTTGCTGTGGATAACCCAATATTTTCAGGGGGTTCGGCCGCTTTTTATTGGTTAATCGAGCTTCAGGATACCCTAAATCTGACGATTTGTACGTAATTCTTCCAAGTTTTCCACAGAAACTGTGGATAAGTGGATTTAGTTAAGAAAACAGGGTGTCCGAGGCACCCAAAAAAACCGGCCGAAGAAGCTTATTGACAGTCGTAGGGAACTTGCTGTTTAATCACGGGTTTTCCGCGGCATCCGCCGCCTTTTGTTGAATTCGAATTCCGGGGAGTCCCCAACATGAAACGTACCTATCAACCTTCCGTCGTTCGTCGCAAGCGCACTCACGGTTTCCTCGTCCGCTCGCGTACTCGCGGTGGTCGTGCTGTTCTGGCTGCTCGTCGCGCCAAGGGTCGTCATCGCCTGGCTGTTTAAGTTTGCGTGTCCGCATGGCGGACGCACAAACCTCTCGGCCGGATAACGCTGATCGATCCGGCTGTAACTAACGGTGAAAGAATTTTTGTCTTCGTACCGTTATCGCTTTAGCAGGGCCTCTAGACTTCTTAAGCCGTCCGAGTTCCAGGCGGTGTTTGACGCCCGCAAAGCTTGCCGAGGACAATGGCTGACGGTACATCGTACCGCCGCCGTTGTTGACGCAGAAGCGAACGCGGGTTCGCCAGCAGAAATTCCTAAGAAGATCATCACCGCCGACACAACCTGTCGGTTGGGTCTCATTGTAGCTAAGCGTATCGTCCCTTCGGCTGCCCGTCGTAATCTGATCCGCCGCATCCTGCGCGAATACTTTCGCACCACGCCAGACGCTTTTCCTGCCGGAGACTGGATTGTTCGACTGCACGACTCCCCGTTTCCCTCGCCGGCACGCGTTCGCAAAGGCGCACCCATCCCCACCCGATGGCAAGTGGTTAGCAGTTTGCGTAACGACCTGACGCAGATTCTTAAACGAATTGCCGCCCAGACCCGCAAAGAAGGCGCCGCCCGTGGTGCTTAATACAACCAGAAAAAACTTGGGTTCGCGCCTCACGGCGCTACCCGGCAGGCTCATTCAAACGTTGCTGCTAGCGCTTATTACGTTCTACCGTTACGCCCTGAGCCCGTTTCTCGGTCAGCGGTGTCGTTTCCATCCGAGTTGTTCTGCCTATGCGGCAGAAGCATTGACCAAATACGGTGCGCTGCGCGGCAGTTGGTTGGCCGCAAAACGCATCTGTCGATGCCATCCTTTTCATCCCGGAGGACACGATCCTGTGCCCTGAATCTGGTACCCTTGCAAGCTTTAACGCGTTGCCTGTTGGCTTAACCAACAAAAAGCCAACGCAATACCCATTTGTTTTTACTACGCTGGTTGAACCATGGATTACCGCCGCTTATTTCTAACCCTGATTTTTACGATATCTGCCTTCATGCTGTGGGAGGGTTGGAGTCAGCACAAGGCTGCACAAAAAGCAGCTAACATCCAGGCCGCAACCCAGGGTGCCCCTGCTGCATCGGTTGATCTGCGTAAAGACAAAAATGCGGACAAAAATGCCGTTCCGGCACGCGCTGCCAATGCGCCGGCTACCGATGTTCCGGGTGCTAACGCGCCAACAATCACTGTAAAGACGGACGAATATGTCGCGACGATTAGCCTGGCGGGCGCATCGATTACCCAACTGAATCTGACTAAGCACAAAAGCTGGGATCAGTCGGGGAGTGTTGAGCTCCTCGGTAAAACACACAACTATGCGGCGCAATCGGGTTTGATCGGTGATGGACTACCGAATCACAAGACGCTGTGGCGTTCGGTGTCTTCGAATACGGAAATGAAGGCCGGACAAAATACGCTGAATGTCGTGTTCGAGGCCGATGGCGGTAAGGTCACCAAAACCCTGACCTTCAAACGCGGCGATTATGGTATCGATGTGACATACAAATTGAAGGGCGTCGCGGCCGATAAGGCCGACGCATACTTCCAGCTGGTGCGAGACGATAAGGCACCGGCGGGTGATCCGAACATGGTGAGTGTGTTCACCGGGCCAGCGTTCTACACCGACGCCCAGAAATTCAACAAGATCAAGTTTGCCGACATCGCTGACGGTAGCGCCAAGTTTGAAAAGACTGCCGATAACGGCTGGGTCGCTATGATCCAGCATTATTTTGTGACAGCATTCTTGCCAGCCGCCGGAACGCCGCGTGAGTTCTACGCGCGCCAAGTGGAGCCCGGCGTATTTGCCGCCGGTGTGATTGTTCCGATGCCAGCCGCACAAAATGGTGTGAGCACGTTGACCGTGCCGCTCTATGCGGGCCCCCAGGAGCACAGCACCCTTGAAAAGGTTGCCCCGGGCTTTGATCTCGTGGTGGATTACGGTTGGCTAACGGTCCTGGCCGCACCGATCTTCTGGGTACTCGAATGGCTCGAAAAGTTGACGGGTAACTGGGGTTGGGCGATTGTTGTACTCACCATTCTGCTCAAGCTTATCTTCTTCCCGTTGTCGGCCGCCAGCTACAAGTCGATGGCACGCATGCGCACCGTGACGCCGCGTCTGATGGCGCTCAAAGAACGTTACGCCAACGACAAGCAGAAGCTGAACCAGGAAATGATGGATCTGTACCGCAAGGAAAAGATCAATCCGCTTGGTGGCTGCCTACCGATTCTGGTGCAGATCCCGGTCTTCATCGCTCTGTACTGGGTACTACTCGGTGCGGTTGAAATGCGCAACGCGCCGTGGGTCGGCTGGATTCACGACCTGACGCAACCAGATCCGTTCTACATTCTGCCGGCGATCATGATGGCCACGATGCTGTTCCAGGTGAAGCTAAACCCGACGCCTCCGGATCCGATTCAGGCCAAGATCATGTGGATCATGCCGATTGGTTTCGGGATCATGTTCTTCTTCTTCCCGGCGGGTCTGGTGCTCTACTGGACCGTCAATAACATCCTGTCGATCGCACAGCAGTGGGCGATTAATCGCAAGATCGAAGCGGTCAAGCACAGCCATCGTTAAGATGAAGACACCACCCATCGCGGCCATCGCCACGGCGCCGGGTCGCGGTGGTGTGGGTATCGTCCGGCTTTCAGGAACAGGCCTCAAAAGCTGGATCGAACCGCTGACCGGCAAGGTGCCCTCAGATACGTTTGCAGCACCGCGTATCGCCACCCTCACCCCGTTTATCGATACTGCCGGTCAAGCCATCGATGAAGGACTACTAATTTATTTCGCGGGTCCGAATTCGTTCACGGGTGAAGACGTCATCGAACTGCATGGCCATGGCGGCCCGGTTGTGATGCAACTCCTGCTGGGGCGCTGCCTGGATCTGGGCGCCCGCCTGGCCGAGCCCGGTGAGTTCACCCGCCGTGCCTTTATCAATGGCAAGCTGGATCTGGCACAGGCCGAGGCCGTTGCCGATCTCATTAATGCGTCCACCGCCACCGCTGCCCGTTCGGCGGTGCGCTCGTTACAAGGTGATTTCTCGCGCGCCATTGATGCGCTCATGCAGCCGCTCATCGAACTTCGGGCGTTAACAGAAGCGACGCTCGATTTTCCAGAAGAAGAAGTCGACTTTCTCAAAAGCATCCAGGCCGAAGCCCGTCTGCAGAACATCCGGGAAGCACTCACACAAGTCCAAGCGAGCGCACGCCAGGGTAAGTTACTGCACGACGGCCTCACTGTCGTGCTGATCGGTCAGCCAAATGTCGGTAAGTCGTCACTCCTGAACGCCCTGGCGGGTGAAGACCTCGCGATCGTCACGCCGGTCGCCGGCACCACACGCGATGTGGTTCGGGCGCATCTGCAAATCGAAGGTGTGCCGCTGCACGTCATCGATACCGCCGGCCTGCATGACACCAGCGATGAAGTTGAGCGGCTTGGTATCGAACGCACCTGGAAAGAAATTGAAAAAGCTGATGTCGCGGTATTGCTTACCGATGCACAGCATGGGTTTACTCTCGCTGAGCAGGACATCATTAATCGCCTACCAGAAGGCATGACGCGTGTGACGGTACAGAACAAGATCGATCTGGGTGCGGCGACCACTGCGACTGATGCCTTACAGATCTCGGCCAAGACCGGTCTGGGTATCGAGCTATTGCGTGCAAAACTACTGGAAATCGCTGGTTGGCAGCCCGGTGAAAGTCTTTTCATTGCCCGAGAGCGCCATCTGCGGGCCTTATATGATGCGTCAGACCATCTGAATATGGCTAATGCTGCCCTGCCCGCTTTGGAGATTTTTGCCGAAGAACTCCGCCTCGCGCATAAAGCGCTTCAGAGTATTACGGGTGAATACACACCGGATGATCTGTTGGGCGACATTTTTTCCCGTTTTTGTATCGGAAAGTAAATATTCGCTAGGGTCTTAAATAAAAGCTGCTAGAGTCGAAAGCGAGATTGACCAGTGAGGTAGAGACATGATCCAACCCAACAATCCTAAAAACTGTGCGAATGCGATCGTTCGGCTCCTCGAAAACCATGGTGTCACGCACGTATTCGGTATACCGGGCGCAAAAATCGATAGCCTCTTCGTGGCGTTGAAGCACTCCAAAATCAAGCTGGTATTGTGCCGTCACGAACAGAATGCTGCCTTTATGGCGGCGGCCTTCGGCCGTCTGACCGGTAAGGTGGGTGTTTGTATTGCCACATCTGGACCAGGCGTTACAAATCTGACAACGGGGCTTGCAACCGCCACCAGTGAGGGTGACCCGGTGTTGGCCATCGGAGGTGAAGTTCCCGTGAACGAACGCCTTAAGAAAACCCACCAGTCATTAGACGCCACCGGGCTCATGAAAGCGGCAACCAAGTTTTCCGCAGAAATAGTGACCGCAGATCAAGTAGGTGAGGTTTTGGGCAATGCCATTCGCGCCGCAGAGAGTGGCCGACCGGGGGCAGTATTTGTGTCGTTGCCTAAAGACGTGGGTTTGGCCGACTATCCGGGCGATGCTAATGCGCCCTGGGGTAAAAAGTTAAGTCAGGGCGCAGGAGCAGAATCGGCGATCGCCGAGGCGGCAAAGATTTTGAATGCCAGTAAGCGACCGATTGCTATTCTGGGTATGCAGTCGTCGGTCGATGAATCGGCTGATGCTCTGATTCGTTTTTTCAAGAAAACCGGGATTCCCTACATCTCGACCTTCCAAGGGGCCGGCGCATGGGTCGAACGTAAAGGCGGCTCAATTTATGCCGGCCGTATAGGCCTGTTCCGTAATCAGCCTGCTGACAAATTGCTGGATAACGCAGATGCGGTCTTGGCCATCGGCTATGATCCCATCGAATACGATCCGTCAATCTGGAACACCGGTAACCCACGTCCGTTAATCTGTGTGGATTCGATCCCGGCCTATCAGGACAATGCTTTCCTTCCTGCGGCAGAATTGATTGGGGACATTGGCGCTTCCCTAACCGCGCTTGCCGAAAAAACGTCGCCACAGGTGGACCCCGCCTACCTAGCAGCTGCCAAAGACGCTGTTCAGGACATCCGGAAAACGGTTGCCGAAGGCAAATCAATGAATGGTTTTCCGGTGCACCCGTTACGCCTGGTGCATGAACTGCAACAGCAGATGACCGCCGATACCCATGTGGCGCTGGATGTGGGCTCCAATTACATCTGGACTAACCGCTATTGCGCTGCGGACCATGCGCGCCAGGTGTTGGTCAGTAATGGTCAGCAGACACTTGGTGTGTCAATCCCGTGGGCAATGGCATTGAGCCTACTTTACCCGAACCAGCGCGTCTTATCGACCTCAGGTGACGGTGGTTTTCTGTTTACCGCTACAGAGCTCGAAACGGCCGTTCGTGTGGGCGCTAAATTTGTTCATGTGATCTGGGACAGCCACTCCTACGACATGGTCGATTTCCAGGAGGTGGCCCATTACGGCGAAAATGCCGGCGTCAAATTGGGTAGCTATGATGTCGTGAAATTTGCTGAATCGTTTGGATGTAAAGGTTACAACATCAAAACAGCTGATGAACTGCCCCAGGTTTTTGATGCGGCATTCAAGTCCGACGTGCCTGTGTTGATTCATGTGCCGGTAGATTACTCGTTGAACGAACGTCTGATGCAAGACGTGATTCAGAGCTATTTAAATTGACCGATATGGCCAATAGCAAAACGATGCCCGGCGCGCATAACGTCCAGGTAAACCTCTCGAATTCCATCTACAGCGCCCTTCAAAAGCGTTGTGTGACAACCGGCGACTCTCTGGATCATGTCGTACAAGACGCCTTGGCCAAAGCGTTAGGGGTCGAGCACCATACCGTATTTCAGGTGTCGACATCGACCGCTTTGGTCGAAGGTATTTATCAAGGCTGTGTCACAGTCGGCACCATTAAGACCCATGGTGATTTTGGTCTCGGTACCTTTGATGCGCTAAACGGTGAAGGTCTCATGCTGGACGGGGTTGTCTATCAGGCCCTGGGGGATGGCTCCGTGGTTCAACCCCCGGATTCGGCGACTGCGCCGTTCTGGGTCAGCGCCGAGTTCGAGGCAGATCGTACGGCAGTTATTGAGACGATCGGCAGCTGGGAAGACCTGTGTGCGCATATCGACCAACAACGGACTTCGGCGAATATATTCACGGCCATTCGTATTGATGGCGTATTTGATCAAATCCATTATCGGGTGGCCTGTAAATCGGCGCCCGGCACGGATCTGGTTACCGCCACCAGCCACCAGGCTGAATTTACGTTGAACAATATTGAAGGCACGCTGCTGGGGTTCTGGTCGCCGGATTATATGCGCACACTCAATGTGCCCGGGTACCACCTGCATCTGCTATCAAAAGACCGCAAACACGGCGGCCATGTGCTAGGTGTCCAGGCGCAAAACCTGAAGATCCAGGTGATGGATGCCAACAACCTGGTCATGGCTTTGCCGGAATCCCCGGCCTTTCTTAAAGCAGACCTCTCAAAAGACCCTGCGGCCGCATTGCATCAGGCCGAAGGCGCGCACGCCAAGTAGATCTCTATGACCTGGATCATTACCAAATACCTGATCACTGCCGGTGTCGTTGTCCTGATTTCCGAAGTAGCCAAGCGCAGTGACAAGTTGGGGGGCCTGATTGCAGCACTGCCAATGGTCACTTTTCTGGCCTTGATCTGGTTGTATGTGGAGAAACAGCCGATCGAGAAGATTTCTAATCACGCCTGGTATACCTTCTGGTACGTCGTGCCGACGTTGCCGATGTTCCTGATGTTTCCGTTCTTGCACGAGCGTATTGGTTTTTGGCCAACGCTGGGTGCTAGTGCGCTAATTACGATCGTTTGCTTCCTGGTTTTTGCCTACATCGTGAAGCATTTCGGCATCGAACTTTTGTAAGGACTGTTATGAAACGCTGGTTGCTGGCGGTGGGTCTCGCGTTACTCTTGAACGGTTGCGCACCCTCGCTTTTCCCGGTGGAAATGCCGGTGACCGCCTCGTTGTCTGATTCCGGCGGCACTGCTTCGCTGGTTCCGTATCAACCACTGGTCGTGCGCCTACCGACGAATCCGAGCACGGGTTATGTCTGGTCGTATGCGGTTGCGGGCGATGATGTGTTGCGGCTAGATACGGTCACTGGTGAAGCGCCCGCGCCAGATGGGATGGTGGGTGTGCCTGGTCTGGAAGTCTGGTCTTTCAGGGCGCAGGGCACCGGTACTGCGGTGTTGACCTACGTGTATGCGCGACCATGGGAGAAGAATGCCCTTCCTGCCAAAACCTTTACGTTGAGGGTCGAGGTCAGCCCCACGCAGTAAGCCAGGCCAGCGCACCACGGCCCGCTTGTCGGCCCGTAGCGAAACAGCCGGTGAGTAGATAACCCCCGGTGGGAGCTTCCCAATCCAGCATTTCGCCAGCAACAAAGACGCCCGGCTTCGCGGTGAGCATGAGGTTGGTGTCGAGGTTATTGAAACGGACGCCGCCTGCGCTGCTGATCGCCTCATCAATAGGTCGGGTGGCATGTACCGTGATGGGCAAGGCCTTGATTGTTGCGGCCAGGGTTTTAAGATCGTTGACCCGTTCTTTGCCCAGCACCTCATAAACTAGTGCTGTTTTAACTGCACTCAAACCCAGGCCAGATTTGAGCGTGCTCGATAGTGATTTGCTGCCGCGTCGGCACAGGCGATCCAGAATTTGTTCATGGGTGCGATTCGGGGCCAGATCGAGTTGAAATGTGGCGCTCCCGGTGGCGTTGATCGTTTCGCGCAGCGGGCGGGACAACGCATAGACCAGGCTGCCCTCGATACCTGTGCGACTGATAATACACTCGCCTTGGCGATGATGCGTCTGTCCGGTGTGATCGGTGAAGCTGATGTCAATGGATTTCAAAGGTTCACCAGAATACTTCTGCTTCAGATGTTCGGACCAGGGTATTTCAAATCCGCAGTTGGCACTCTGTAGCGGTGCAACCGCAATGCCGTGCGCCGCTAGCAATGGACACCACGCACCATCGCTACCGAGTTTTGGCCAACTGGCGCCGCCCATGGCGAGGACGGTGGCATCCGGTTTGATCAAGATCGGGCCATCGGGGCCGACGAATTTGAGTGCACCCTCATCGGTCCAGCCCTGCCAGCGATGTCGAACGTGGAAACGCACACCATGGGTGCGTAACCGGTGTAGCCAGGCGCGCAGCAACGGCGCGGCCTTCATTTCTTTGGGGAAGACGCGCCCGGAGGTGCCGATAAAGGTTTCGATCCCGAGATCATGTACCCAGTTGCGCAGGTCCTTCGACGTGAATTGATTCAAGCTTGGCTTTAGGGCAAACCGCTCAACGCCATAGCGGCTCAAGAAATTTTCGGGTGCTTCGCTATGGGTGATGTTCAAGCCACCAATGCCGGCTAACAAAAATTTCCGACCGACAGAGGGCATAGCATCGTAAAGATCGACAGCAATACCTGCCTGGCTGAGAACCTCGGCCGCCATGAGACCCGCCGGTCCGCCGCCAATAACGGCGACGTTTCGGGCAGAAGAAATGGCGGCAGACTCGGTCATACCGCCATTTTACGCTGCCAAGAAAGTGGACCTAGGCCGGTGCCGAGCTGCGGATCAGATAGTCAAAGGCACCCAGGGATGCTTTGGCGCCCTCGCCCATGGCGATGATGATCTGCTTGTATGGCACGGTCGTGCAGTCGCCGGCAGCGAAGATGCCGGTGGCCGAGGTTTGGCCGTGGCTACCGACCTCAATCTCACCCATCTTAGAGAGTTCTAGTGTGCCCTTCAGCCAGTCCGTGTTGGGCAATAGACCAATCTGGACGAAGATCCCTTCAAGCTCGACGCGAATGTCTTCACCGTTTTCACGATTCTTATAGACTAGGCCATTGACTTTGTTGCCGTCGCCAAGCACCTCCATGGTCTGCGCATTCTTGAGGATGACCACGTTGGGCAGGCTGGCCAGTTTTCGTTGAAGTACGGCATCGGCACGCAGTTCAGCACCGAACTCGATCAGCGTCACATGACCAACAACACCGGCCAAGTCAATGGCAGCTTCGACACCTGAATTGCCACCGCCGATCACGGCTACGCGCTTGCCCTTGAACAGCGGGCCATCGCAGTGTGGGCAATAGGCTACACCTTTGCCTCGGTATTCCAGCTCACCAGGGACGTTGAGTTCGCGCCACCGGGCCCCCGTGGAGATGATCACACTCTTGGCTTTTAATACAGCACCGCTTGCGGTGCGGACTTCTGCGTAGCCACCCGCTTCGCTAGCTGGGGTCAGCGCGGCGGCACGCTGCAGATTCATGATATCGACGTCATACGCTTTGACGTGTTGCTCCAGCTGTGCGACCAGCTTTGGTCCTTCGGTCTCTTGAACGGAAATGAAGTTTTCGATACCCAGGGTATCCATCACCTGGCCACCAAAGCGCTCGGCGAGGATGCCGGTTCGTAACCCTTTTCGGGCAGCGTAAATCGCAGATGCCGAACCGGCCGGGCCACCGCCGACGATGAGTACATCGTAGGGTTCCCGAGCGCTAATCTTCTCAGCCTCGCGGGCGGCCGCACCCGTGTCCAGCTTGGCGAGAATTTCTTCGATGGTCATGCGACCGGCGCCGAACTCCTCACCATTGAGGTACACGGTGGGTACAGCCATAATCTGACGTGTCTCAACAATCTCCTGGAACATGGCGCCATCGATCATGGTGTGCTGGACGCGTGGGTTGATGGCCGCCATGAGATTGAGCGCCTGAACGACATCCGGACAGTTGTGACAGCTCAGCGAGATAAAGGTCTCAAACTTGTAATCGCCGGGCAGATTGCGAATCTGTTCAATGACACTGGCGTCGACTTTGGGTGGGTAACCGCCCATCTGCAACAGTGCCAAAACGAGCGAGGTGAACTCGTGCCCCATGGGCAGGCCGGCAAAGCGGGCGATGCCGCGTTCACCGGCGTGATTGAGTGGCGCCACGCGAAAAGACGGCTTCAGTTCGGCGTCATTGGTTTCAACCACGCTCACCATGTCGGAGAGGGTGTCAATTTCGTTGACCAGCTCACGCATCTGCGCCGAAGCATCGCTGTTGTCTAGCGATGTCATGATCTGGATCGGCTGCTCCAAGCGTTGGAGGTACGCTTTAAGTTGTTCCTGAATATTTGCGTCAAGCATGGTGAGCTCCTGAGTGTTTGCTAGTTGCAGTCATTGCATTGCCAAAAAGCGAGCGCAGCTCTGATTTTGGACAAAAACTGTCCTACTCGCTGCTTGGCGATGCAATTACAGTCTTTGGGGAAACCCGGAGCCGAAGCTCCGGGCGCTCTCTGTTGCGGCTGTTTTTAGCCCGCGGTAAGAACGGTCTGAATTAGATCTTGCCAACCAGATCCAGCGATGGCGCCAGCGTCTTTTCGCCTTCCTTCCACTTGGCCGGACAGACTTCACCCGGGTGCGAGGCGGTGTACTGGGCAGCCTTCAACTTGCGAAGCGTTTCACCGACATCGCGGGCGATTTCATTCGAGTGAATTTCAGCCGTTTTGATCATGCCGTCTGGGTTGATGATGAAGGTGCCGCGCAGGGCCAGACCCTCTTCCGGGATGTGGACGCCAAAGGCGTTGGTCAGTTGGTGTGTTGGGTCGCCGATCAGCGGGAACTTGGCCTTGCCAACGGCCGGCGAAGTTTCGTGCCACACCTTGTGCGAGAAGTGCGTGTCGGTCGTGACGATATAGACTTCGGCACCTGCCTTTTGGAATTCGGCATAGTGGTCAGCCGCATCTTCGATTTCGGTCGGGCAGTTAAACGTAAAGGCGGCCGGCATAAAAATCAGCACGGACCATTTGCCCTTCAGGCTCGCATCCGACACTTCGATAAACTCACCCTTGCCACTGCGGTTAACGAAGGCTTGAGTCTTGAACGGTTGAACATGGGTGTTAATCAACGACATGGTGTTGCTCCTGGTTGGTGTTTGAAGATGTTTGACAAAAGGAATGTCTTTTCGACCCCTCGAAGTTTAGGGGCGCTCTTCCGATAAATCCAATTGATTGTTACTAACTACGCATTAGCTAAAAGCTATGATGATGTCTGGCGATTTTGGTGGTGTTGGCAAGAAATTCCCTGAGAAATCAAATGAAAAGACGCGAAAATCGCCACCAAACCTGCGCACTTTCGCTAAAATTAGCACCCTTTTGTGTGGTGCCGATGTTGTATTGCTGAAAGCAGTCGATGGAATTCCCTGATCGTTTCGATGTGATAGTGGTGGGCGGTGGCCATGCCGGCACCGAGGCTGCGTTGGCCTCGGCGCGCACGGGCGCCCGGACGTTGTTGCTGACGCACAGCATGGAAACGCTGGGCGTGATGAGTTGCAACCCGTCGATTGGCGGTATCGGCAAAGGGCATCTGGTTAAAGAAGTCGATGCCCTGGGCGGCGCAATGGCTGCGGCCACGGACGAAGCAGGCATTCAGTTCCGCATCCTCAACGCCTCGAAAGGGCCGGCCGTGCGCGCAACCCGGGCGCAGGCCGATCGGGTTTTGTACAAACAGGCGATCCGTCGCCGACTCGAGAACCAGCCGAACCTGACGATTTTTGCCCAGGCTTGCGATGATCTGATCATGGATGGCGACCGCGTGGTTGGGGCCGTCACCCAACTTGGCATCCGATTTCAGGCCAACGCGGTGGTGTTGACCGCCGGCACATTTCTGAACGGACTCATCCACGTCGGGCTGCAGAATTATTCGGGCGGCCGGATGGGTGATCCGCCGTCGGTCTCGTTGGCTGCACGCCTGCGTGAGCTAAAGCTGCCACAGGGTCGTTTGAAAACCGGCACGCCACCCCGCCTGGACGGCAAAACCATCGATTTTTCGGTGATGCAAACGCAGCACTCAGATGATCCGATGCCGGTGTTTTCGTTTCTCGGCAATGCCGCACAGCATCCGGCGCAACGACCTTGCTGGATTACTGATACCAACGAGCGCACGCACGAAATTATCCGCAACAACCTCGACCGCTCGCCGATGTACACCGGCGTGATCGAAGGTGTCGGCCCGCGTTACTGCCCGTCGATCGAAGACAAGATTCATCGCTTTGCCGACAAGGCCAGCCACCACGTGTTTCTTGAGCCGGAAGGTCTGGATACCCATGAGATCTATCCGAATGGGATTTCGACCTCTCTGCCTTTTGATGTGCAGCTGCAGATCGTGCGCTCCATCCGCGGTATGGAGCAGTGTCACATCCTGCGCCCGGGTTATGCGATTGAGTACGACTATTTCGATCCGCGCGGATTGAAGGCCTCGTTAGAAACCAAGGCGGTCAGCGGCCTCTTCTTTGCCGGTCAGATCAATGGGACGACCGGCTACGAAGAGGCTGCGGCGCAAGGCCTGCTGGCTGGACTAAATGCGGCGCGCCACACCCGTGGCGAAGCGGCCTGGTGCCCGCGCCGTGATGAGTCGTACCTTGGCGTGCTGGTCGACGACCTCATCACACGTGGCGTGAGCGAGCCTTACCGCATGTTTACCAGTCGTGCCGAATATCGCCTGAGTCTGCGTGAAGACAATGCCGATCTGCGTCTCACCGAAATCGGTCGGGAGATGCGGTTGGTTGATGATGGGCGTTGGTCGGCATTTTGCGCCAAACGTGATGCCATTGAACATGAATTACAGCGATTACGCGGTCTACGTGTCAATCCGATCAAGGTTGCCAACGAATTGATCGAGCCGGCGCTGGGTAAACCGCTGGAACGTGAAACCACCGTCTTTGAACTCCTGCGCCGCCCGGATACAACGTATGCCGGTTTGCAGCGATTGGCGGAAAGCGCCGGTCTAACCGAAGCCGTCATACTGGCGCCAGAAGTGGTCGAACAGGTGGAGATCCAGGCCAAATACCAGGGCTACATTGATCGCCAGCGCGACGAAGTGGCGCGCCAGGCCGCTTATGAAACACTCGCTTTGCCAGAGACGCTGGATTACAGCGAGGTGATCGGCTTGTCGCGCGAAGTTTGCCAGAAGCTGCAGACACATCGGCCGCAGACGCTGGGTCAGGCCGCCCGTATCCAGGGCGTGACGCCCGCCGCGATTGGGCTGCTTCTGGTACATCTCAAGCGCATCGGCGTGGCGCTGGGTGCCGTGCTGTGAGCGAGCGAGCGGGAGAAATCGCCCTGCTCTTAGCCGGGGCAGCAGAGATGGGCGTGTCTTTGACAGCGGTCCAGGCTGGCAAATTGCTCGACTACCTGGATCTGCTGCAGAAGTGGAATAAGGCCTATAACCTGACTGCGGTGCGCGAGCGCTCGTCAATGCTAACCCAGCACCTGCTGGATTCGCTGGCCATCGTGCCGCATCTGCCGCCGGGCGATTTGCTTGATGTGGGCAGCGGGGGTGGCCTACCGGGAATTCCGCTGGCAATTCTGCAGCCTGAGCGCTCGATTACACTCATCGACACGGTTGGCAAAAAAGTCGCTTTCCTCAAGCAGGCGGCGATGACGCTGGGGCTCAAAAACATCAACGCGGTCTCCGGCCGAATCGAAAACTGGACGCCTCCGGCAGCCCAAGCGGGTGGTTTTGCGCTGATTTCAGCGCGCGCTTACGCCACTTTAGCGACTTTGGTGCGGCAAACCCGACGTCTTCTGGCAGAAAAAGGCGGCTGGTATGCCATGAAAGGTGTCTTTCCGGACGCCGAACTGGCAGAATTACCGATTGATGTCGCGGTCAAGGGGGTAATCCCGCTGCAAGTGCCCGGTCTCGGGGCAGAAAGACATCTTGTTGTGCTGGCTTTGGTCGGCACCGATTCCACGGTTTAGTGATATAGGTTTGCAAAGGCGCAGTATGCGGATTCTGGCGATTACCAATCAAAAAGGCGGTGTGGGTAAAACCACCTCGGCCGTTAACCTGAGCGCTGCCTTGGCCAAGCTGGATCAGCGCGTGCTGTTGATTGACCTGGATCCACAGGGCAACGCCACTACCGGCTGTGGCATCGTGAAAACGGATGCATTGCCGACCGTGTACCAACTATTGATCGGCGACACCACGCTAGGCGGCGCTATTGTTAAAACCGAATTTGGTTTCGACATTCTGCCGGCCAACCGAGAACTGGCGGGCGCCGAGATCGAGCTGATTGAACTCGACGGCCGCGAGCAACGGCTGAAAGACGCGTTGGCCACGGTGGCAGATCAATACGATTACGTGCTAATCGATTGTCCGCCGGCACTGAATATGCTGACGGTGAATGCGTTGGTCGCTTCGCAGTCGGTGATGATCCCCATGCAGTGTGAGTACTACGCGCTGGAAGGTCTATCGGATCTGGTGGAAACACTGCGCAAGGTGCGTGGCAACCTGAATCCCAATCTTGAAATTGAAGGCCTGCTGCGCACCATGTACAACGCACAGAACACACTGACCCAGCAGGTGTCGGACGAGCTGATGAACCACTTTGGCGACAAGGTGTACGAAACGATTATTCCGCGCAATGTGCGCCTGGCCGAAGCGCCGTCGTACGGCAAACCGGCCACGGCCTACGACGCGGCATCTAAGGGGGCTCAAGCTTATGTGGCCCTCGCTGAAGAGCTGCTGGCGCGCCACGCCAAAGCCGCGGCCTGATCAAGAGCGAGAGGCAACGCATGAACGCAAAGAAACAAACGCGCGGTCTGGGTCGAGGCCTGGATGCCTTGCTCGGCGGTTCGAAGGCGGTCGCAGCCGACAAAACGTCGTCGGACAAAGCCGCTCAAGCATCGCCTGAAGTACCGCGCACACTGCCGGTGACGGACCTGCAGCCGGGTAAATATCAGCCGCGGACGCGCATGGATGAAGCCAGCCTCAATGAACTGGCGTCGTCGATCGCAGCGCAAGGCCTGGTGCAGCCAATCATCGTGCGCCCGCTCGGCCCAGGTGCCAAAACGCCGTACGAGATCATCGCCGGCGAGCGCCGTTGGCGTGCCTCGCAAATCGCCGGACTGAGAGAAGTGCCGGTACATGTGCACCACATTGCCGACGAAGCGGCGCTGGCAATGGCGCTCATCGAAAACATCCAGCGTGAAGATCTGAACCCGCTGGAAGAAGCGCAGGGTCTGCGCCGCCTCATTGACGAATTCCAGCTGACGCACCAGGAGGCGGCCGAAGCGGTGGGGCGATCGCGCTCGGCAGCCTCTAACCTGCTGCGCTTGCTGGAGCTAGCCTCGCCGGTGCAGGATCTGCTGATGCAGGGTCGTCTCGACATGGGGCATGCCCGTGCACTACTGGCGCTGACCGGTAGCGACCAGATTGCTGTGGCGCAACAAGTTGTTTTGAAAAGCCTCTCGGTGCGAGAAACTGAAGAGCTGGTGCGCCGCCGCCAGAGCGGCAAAACCGCACCCAAGGCCGGCGGCAAGGGCGCTGACGTTACAAACGCGGATGTCGCTCGACTGTCGGAGCGGCTGGCCGATACGCTGGGTGCCGAAGTGTCGATCTCGGCCAACAAGCGCGGGGCGGGCAAAATCACGATCAACTTTGACAGCCTCGATCAATTAGATGGGCTGATTGAGCGTTTTTCTGATTGACGGCCGCGAAAGCTGGTCGTATAGTTACGGCGTTTGAAGGCGCCTTGTTAGGCACAGCACACAACGCGATGAGGTCACGGTGTTTCGAGTAATACGCCTGCAACTGATCGCAATAATCATAGCTGTGAGCCTAGCCGGGTTGCTTGCAGGGGGACGTGGCAGCATTTCTGCCGCGATCGGAGGAGGGGCAGTTCTACTACCCAATTTTCTGTTCGCGCTGAGATTGATGGCAGCCTCGGCCAATCGCGCATCTGTCGCGACGGCCGGTCTGTTTATCGTCTACGAATTCCTCAAGCTTGCCCTCACACTGGTTTTGTTGGCGATCGCCATCGCGCTGTATGCGGACCTGAACTGGCCCAGCATGCTGCTCAGTATGGCAATTACCTTGCAGGTCAATTTTTTAGCATTGGCGAAAAGAACCTGAGATGGCGACTGAAAACGTAGCGAACGCAGCGGCCCACAGCGGCCCGACCCAGGGTGAATACATTGTTCACCACCTGACCCACCTGAACACCACGGGTGAAGCTCAGAAATCGATCGTCGACTGGTCGGTGATCAACCTTGATTCATTTATTTTCTCGACCGCGCTCGGCATCATCACTGTCTTGCTCTTGTGGTTTGTCGCTAGCCGCGCTACCGCCGGTGTGCCGGGTCGTCTGCAAGCCGCGATCGAAGTGCTGGTTGAAATGGTTGCCGATCAGGCGAAGGGCATCATCCATGACGCCAAATCGCGCCTCTTCGTTGCACCGCTGGCGCTGACCGTGTTTGTCTGGATCTTCTTTATGAACGCCATGGATCTGCTGCCGCTCGACGTGCTGCCGAAGCTGTGGGCTGGTTATTACGAAGCGTCTGGCCACGACCCGCATCATGCTTACCTGCGTATCGTGCCATCGGCCGATTTGAACATCACATTGGCGATGGCGCTGGGCGTGCTTACCGTCTGCCTGTACTACAACATCAAAATCAAGGGCATTGGCGGCTGGGTGCACGAGCTGTTTGCCGCACCCTTCGGCTCGCACCCGGTTCTGGCGCCGATCAACTTCCTGATGCAGATGATTGAATTCGCTGCTAAAACTATTTCACACGGCATGCGGTTGTTCGGCAACATGTACGCTGGTGAGCTCGTGTTCATGCTGATTGCCCTGATGGGCGCGGCCTGGGCCGGAACGCATTCGCTGTCGGGTGGTCTGCTGTTTGCGGGTCACGTGATCGCGGGTTCGATCTGGGCGATCTTCCACATTCTGATCATTACGCTGCAGGCATTCATCTTCATGATGCTGACGCTGGTGTACGTTGGTCAGGCTCACGAGTCGCATTAATTCTTTCTGTAGTACCTTTTCGTTTCTTTTTAACCCCGCTGTTCTTATCCCTTTCAAGGAGTCGTCATGGAACAAATCCTCGGTCTAGTTGCTCTGGCTTCCGGCCTCATCATCGGTCTCGGTGCTATCGGTGCCTGTATCGGTATCGGCATCATGGGTTCGAAGTACCTCGAAGCTTCGGCACGTCAGCCTGAACTGATGAACGAACTGCAAACCAAGATGTTCCTGCTCGCCGGTCTGATCGACGCCGCATTCCTGATCGGTGTTGGTATCGCGATGATGTTCGCATTCGCAAACCCGTTCGTGCTGAAGTAATCCTGAACAACCTTTTTCAGGAGGGCTCGTAGCGTGAATCTGAACGCAACATTATTCGCCCAGCTCATCGTTTTCTTCATACTTGTATGGTTTACGATGAAGTTCGTCTGGCCGCCGATCACGAAGGCGCTGGATGACCGTGCGAAAAAAATCGCTGACGGCCTGGCCGCAGCAGAACGTGGCAAGCATGAGCTAGAGCTTGCCAGCAAGCGTTCCGCTGAGGTTGTGCGTGAAGGCAAAGAAAAGTCGGCAGACGTCCTGGCAACCGCTGAAAAGCGCGCTGTCCAGATCATTGAAGATGCCAAGGCCCAGGCCAAGGTTGAAGCGGATCGTATCGTAGCGGCTGCTCGTGCTGACGTCGAACAGGAAGTCGTTCGCGCTCGCGAACAGCTTCGTGATCAAGTCGCTGCACTGGCTGTCGCGGGTGCTGAGAAGATTCTCCGTAAGGAAATCAACGCAGGCGCTCACGCAGATATCCTGGTTGCCATCAAGCAAGGTCTGTAACAAATGGCTGAATCCCTCACTGTAGCCCGTCCTTACGCCGAAGCGGTTTTCCGCCTCGGTCGTGAGTCAAGCAAGTTGGCCGACTGGAGTGGTTGGCTGGGTCGCCTGTCGCTGATTGCCAATGAATCGGCAATGCAGGACTGCTTCGGCAACCCGAAGCTGAGCTCGCGCCAAGTCACCGACCTGGTGGTGGGCGTGCTGGGGGTTGAAGCCCCGCAGGCGCTGTCACGTTTCATTGAGGTGCTTGCCGAAAACGGGCGCCTGGCCCTGCTTCCCGAAATTCAGACGCTTTTCGAAGAGCTGAAGTCGGAAGAAGAAGGTGTCAAGGAAGCGCACATTGTGAGTGCCTTCCCGATGGATGATGCCCAGGTTAAGCAGGTTCTGCCTGTACTGGAACAGCATTTCTCTTCAAAGCTCAAGCCGCGCGTTACCGTGGATCCGTCGCTGATTGGCGGTATCAAGGTTGAAGTCGGTGACGAGGTGTTTGACGCCTCCGTGCGTGGCCAGCTCGACGCAATGGCTGTCGCGTTAAAGAACTAGGAGTTTTCTAAATGCAACTGAATCCTTCCGAGATCAGCGAGCTGATCAAGAGCAAGATTGAGAACCTGAACCTGGGTGCAGAAACCCGGACTCAGGGGACGGTCGTATCGGTTACTGACGGCATTTGCCGCGTTCACGGTCTGGAAGACGTGATGCAGGGTGAAATGCTTGAGTTCCCGGGCGGCATCATGGGGATGGCCCTGAACCTGGAGCGCGACTCTGTCGGCGCCGTGGTGCTGGGTGAGTACGAAAACATTTCGGAAGGCGACACCGTCAAGTGCACGGGCCGCATTCTGGAAGTGCCGGTGGGTCCGGAGCTGAAGGGTCGTGTTGTTAACGCCCTGGGTCAGCCGATCGACGGCAAAGGTCCGCTGGGTAACAAGCTGACCGACAAGATTGAAAAAGTCGCACCGGGCGTGATCTGGCGTAAGTCGGTGTCGCAACCGCTGCAAAC
>JACCDW011593498.1_pt1 | contig 26607 bp, 22 predicted proteins | sample 7449781 | NCBI WGS metagenome assembly JACCDW01 (sample SAMN15323449, study PRJNA562643) | freshwater metagenome | isolation source: river surface water | place: USA:Blue River Watershed | collected 2017-08-18
CTGTGCATAACCTTCGCCCGAGAAGCAGCCGGCCATGCCAGCAGCATCGCTCTCGGCTTGTTCCATGAGTCCCGCATCGCAAGCTTCATGTGCAGCCATGGCGGTCGCATCCGTCTTGGGTGTGACCTTGGTCCAGCTTGCTGGCTTACAGTCAAAACCACTTGGGGCTTCTGGCGAGAACGTTGCTGGCAACACGCCGGGAACGTCATCTTTTGTCAAAGCCAGGCTACCGTTTTCCAGGAACTTGGCTGTTGTACAGTCGACGAGGTAGCTATTGGCATCGACGCAGGCTTTGGTCGCGAATTCGTGCTCGCCACCACTGTAGCTGTAGAAGACGTGGCCGTTTTCAGCATCGAAAAGACCTACGCCAGCGTTCTTGAATTCAATGGGGTCACCAGCACCCATGGACATGGAACCAACTTCAGAGATGGATACTTTAGTGTTACCATCTTCCTTTGAGCTGATGGCAAATTTCTGAGAGAAGGTCGCAGTATCGAAACCAAACTTGACTTCCATGGACAGCGCGGTGGAATCAGCGTCGGTATACTGTGAGTCATAGGCGATAGCACCTTTGAAGGTACCGAAATCGTCCATAGAAATGTTAACTTTACCCTTGCTGACAGATACAGACTTGCCGCCCACGGTGATAGTCTTGGAGCCTGTAACTTTGAAGGACTGAGTCAGAGTCATGTTGTCTTCATCTTCGCCGCTGCAAAGATACACTTCCACGTTGCCTTCATCAGCTTCTTTCACGTAGAGACCCATGATAGGCATCGCGAAATCGCCTTCACCACCCGGCATTTCACTGGGAGCATCGCCTGTTGGAGCATCACCGCCGCCGGGAATACCACCGGGAGGTGTGTCACCAGGTGCTCCGGGAGGAAGACCTGGGTCCTGCAGCTTCAAGGCCGCCTTGCGAGCAACCAAACCAGCCTCGACCGCACTAAAGTCAAGGATCACAGGTGTGTTCCAGGGAATGTTCGTGCCTTCCACTTCTATGTGGCAGAGCATGTTGGTAGACATTTCGATCTGCTGAACCAACTGCTTGGCGCTCTCACGCATCAGACAAGCTTCGATAGATTTCGAACCCGCGAGGCGCAGGGACGAGCCCTCTGTCAAGGCCGCTGGTAACTCAATAGAAAGTGCGCCGGTCAGGCCAAGCTCGGATACTGATGTAGCTTGTACTGTGGAGTTGGCTCCAGGGGTTCTCGTTGTCCCCGTGTTAGATGCCGTTGCCGCATCGTTTGAACTGCTCTTACCGCATGCTGCAAGGCCAGCCAGGCTCAATATAGCAGGCACGCACCAAACTTTATTAAACTTATTCATCAACTCATTCCTCATCAAGGTTACCAGACGACTGTCGGATTCGTCACTCGGACCTTTAGCTAATTTTATTTAGGCCTGATGTTATTGGTTATTTCGCATATGGCTTTCGTTAGCACCCCCCGAATTGTTACACTAAACACAGAAAAAGCCTGCGAATAAGACTCTTAATTCCTTCATCACGGTAAGAATAAGAAAGAATCCGACCTACACAGCATCAGCCAATTCTTTCGTATTTTCGACTCGAAGTATGAAAAACGTGGTGTCATCAGCCACCGGCTGGTGGCTCCACTCTTGATTCATCAACTGAACCAGCGACTCACGGCATTCTTCGAGAGACGAGGCGGCAAGCAGCGTCTTTTGAATGGACCGCATCCGCAGCGGCTTGCCTGAGGGCGAGGTATTTTCGGTGAGACCATCGGTATAGAGGAAGATGGATTCGCCCGGGTTCAGGATAAAAGTCTGCACCCGTAATTCAGGTTCTTTAAACATTCCAATTAAGCTACCCGGATGGAGGAAGCTTTGGATTTTTTCCCCTATTTTCAGAAGCGGTGTGTGTCCAGCGTTGACAAGGCAGATCTCCCGCGTCTCCCAGTTCAGAGAAATGAGGGCAAGGCTCATGAAACAGTTGGCCTCATGGCAGCGATCGAAGAGTGCCTCATTGATCGATTGCACGATACGCAGAAGCCTTTCTGGTTCGTCCATGATCTCATGCGAACTATTGCAGATTGCACCGCGCGTGGCTCCGGCTGCGATGACAGACATAAGCGCCGGAGAGAGGCCGTGGCCCATGACATCACCCAGATAAACATAGAGGCGCTTCTCTTGCGCACAATTCACCATGCCGACCCAATCCCCGCCGATGTTCTCAGCGGCGCGCGAGTAGTAGGTATAATTTAGAAAGTCAGGCAGGTTCGTTTCCAGCTCGCGTCGCCGGAGGTATTGAGCCGACCGCACCACCTCTTCAATCTGTTTTTGCTCGGTCAGCGCTCGGGTCAGCCTCGTCTGAACCTGAGACATGCGACTTCCTACCGCCAGCGAGAGAAGAACGATTTCAATGGAACCACCATAGAGCTGCACCCAATTACTGATCTCAAACGCTGGAAGGATTCCGATTAAGCTGAAAATATTTGTTGAAGCACCCGTGAGGTAAAAGATCCAGGCCAGGGTAAAGAAATAGGCCGGTTGATAGCGTTTCCAGCAGAGATAAATCCCCGAACTAATCAAAAGCGTGACAGCCAGGATGGAGTTGAAAAGGCACAATACTGCAGCAATCTGCGAAGAGATAAAGACATTGATGACGATATTCAGACAGCTGATAAGGCCGCAGGCTTTCATGGCCCGGGACATCCAGGGTAGTTGTTTATTCAAAAGCAGGAATACATGGGAGAAGATCAAAGCCGTGATGATCACTCCATCCACTGAGAGGATCATGACCCAATTGCTCAAGGTTTCCCAACCAAAGAGAACGTGATTCACATACTGCAAAACGCCCATGGCACTGGATTGGTAAAGCACATTGCTCAGCACATAGGCCACATACATGAGATACATGCGATCGCGGACGCTGACGTAAAGAAAAAAGTTGTAAAGTGCGATTACGATGTGAAAGCCCAAAAGAAGGCTGATCGTCATGAGCTCCAGGGCATTCTTTTGATAGAAAGTCTTCTCGTTCCAAACCTTCAAACCCAGTTGAACGACATTCTCAGCCTCGATACGGAGCAAATAGGTCTGCGTGCCCTGTGGTACCACAACAGAAAAAACCGGCTGCCGGCTTATGATGGAGCGCTGGGAAATAGGCACCGCTTCGCCTTGCACACTCAGCGTCGCAAAGCGATCGCCCTGTTTTTGAAACAGTTCCAAGCGATCGATAATCGTGGTATTGTTCTCGATCAGGATGGACTGGGGCTGAGGCCCCGGATTCGTCAACTGAAAAGCGACCCATTTTGTCGAAAAGTCCAGCCCGAAGTTGACAGATTCCCAACGCTCGCGAAAAAAATCCCCAGCCCGTATTCTTCCATAAACCTCTTCCGGTCCCAAGTTGGAGGGAACACCATAGAGGATGCCGAGGTAAGGCGTTAGGGAAACACCTCGGGGCTCCTGCACCAAAGTCAGTGAGGATAGCTTCGGTTCTGCTTGAGCCACCGCCAGGGCGGAAAAGTAGCCAAGCAGGCTTAACCCTAGCACGATAAGAGTTACGGGGTTCATGTTCACCTTTTTGCCTAGGACAATCACTCATTCAATCGGCAGAAAACCTGGAAAAATAAGGGCATTCCGTCAACTCTGACAGGGGAATTCGGCTGCGCAATACTACGAGTTTCGCAAGGTTTGGGGAGGCGCTAAACTCCAAGAATGCTTACGGTTTTCGTAAGAATAAAGTTGATCGCATGGCCAAGAGGAGAAAGAGTCATGTTAAGAATATGGACCATAGCTTTACTTAGTACAGTCCTTCCATTAGGTTCCCATATAAAGGCTGAAAGTTCCCGTACCGTGACCCCAAACAAAGCTGAGGTGAATGTGCAGGGCAATCTTCAAAATGATCCTGAGGCTGCATACAGCCGTCTGAAAAATGCCCAGACCCTGGAGTCTGCTTATGTTGGCTTTGCCGGGATTCTGTCCGAAAACTTGCACGCGCTTCGGGAAATCCTGCAGAACGATAAGGCTGAATCGCGGCTTCATGAACTCTATCAGTCGGGAACCTGGATCGCCAAACTCTATGCCATCATTGGTCTGCAACTCCTGGAGAAGCCTGGCCTCGCTCAGTCACTGATCGAGGATGTTTCTCAGTATCAATCTGAAGTGATAGAAGCCATGGAGGGTTGCGTAATCTATCAAACCACTGTGGGTGAGGCTCTCAAGATGATACAGGATGGATATTACGTCGAACAGTTTCAGTCTGCTGAATGACAAGGATCAGGGTGGACCTGTTCGGAGACGATGGGTTTAAGCCACTCCAGGATCTTTGCGTAGACGGCTTTACTGCCAAGCAGACCAAGGTGGTTGGTGCCCATCGCAACCCATTGGTGATCAGGCGGAAATGCCAGGTTGAATGCAGGATTTTTGTGCCGCCCAAGAGCGCTCTCCACAGGTACAATGCCGTCGCCTGCGGGGTTGGTGGAAGATTCCAGATTCCGGCTGGCTGCTATCGCAAAACAGAGCACGCCTTCAGGCAAACAGACCTCGCAGCGGGGATCGCCTTCACGGGCGAAGCGGTCCCTGTCTTTCCAATCACGATCCCATACACTGCCGTAGCGTAGGTCCGTGACACCTGCGCTTCTTAATTTTCCAAGCTGGCCCAAAGGTGCACTATAGCGACTGATCACGAGAAACGAATCGACCCAATTGCCAATGCGTTCCCACGGTGCCCCGTGGTGGGGAGATCCCAGTGTTATTAGCGCGCTCAATTGATGACGCCATGTAAAACCTTCCGTTTCCGCGATGTAACAGGCACTGCGTGCCACCAGTCCACCCATGCTGTGACCAAGGAATATCAGCTGCTCCACAGCTTGCGGCCAGGCCTGGATCAGTTGTTCAAGGCTGGTCGCGAAGGCCCGTCCATTTTCGGAAATATGAAGACCCGTGTTGTAACGCAAGTAGATCGGAATTAAACCCAAATCCTTGGCTAAAGAGGCCGCATGACTGTGACCACGACGCAACCAACAGCTTTCATCCAAGGACGAACCATGTAGCAGTATCAAGAGACGGCCACCCGCTGGACATGCAGCACGCAAGGCCTCAGGAGTCAGTTCCAAAACCTTTCCATCGTGACAGAACCGCATTTCGATGGCCAGGGGATTCCCGGTTTCCACGAGGTAATCTCCGATTACGCCATTGAGCGCAGCCAGAAAAACTCCCCGATCCAAACCAGGTTGAGCTAACAAAGGCTCGCATTGTGAGGCTATGCGATCCAGGCCAGCCCCCACGATGCTGGTCACGCTTCGTATGGTTCCGTATGTTGGCGCCGTGAAAAATTTCGTCACCCCTTCCCAAGGCCGCCCGAGAACTTCCGGGCCGCCGCCGATAGTATGATGCATCGTTTCCACCAGACTGGTGACCGTCTGGGTCGCTTCCACCGCGAGACGCGTGGCTCCTCTCAATTGATCGACCAATTTCCACTTGCTGGTCATACGAGGCACCAACTTTCTGCAAGCCAATCTCTGGGTCTTGCACCGACCTTTATATCAAACAATGAGACTCGAATCACCTAAGTTTGAAACCACGCCACGTATGTCTGCGAGAAGTGCTTTGAGTTGTTCGAATTCAGTAGCTGGATTAATCAATGTGGTCCTGAGAAAAAGCTTCCCACGCAAACGGGTCTGGACCAAATAATAACGGCCGCTCGCAATGAGCTGAGAACGAATGCGTTCCTGCAGGATATCCATATCCTCACCGGTCATTCCAGGCACGACATAGCGGAAACAAACGATATTGGCTTCCGGCGTGACAGCCAGTTCAAAGTCATCAGCCTCGCGAATGAGCCCGGCGAAACTTTGCGCAAGGGCGACTCGGCCTGCCACATAGCGAGAAAAAAAGGTTTCCCCATACGTAGCAAGACTCGCATACAACACGAATCCCATCATGTTCTTCGTGCATTCCAGTGTGCGCTTGCCAAGATCATACCAGGTATCCACTTCGGTATTACCTTCACCGAAAAGATAGGAAGCTTTCTGCGCAAAACTTTCATAGGAATGCCTGCCATTGCGGAAAATAACGGCCGTTATCAGAGCAGGCGTCAAGAGCATTTTATGTGCATCCCAAACCACGGAATCGGCACGCTCGATACCTTGCATAGTCTTTCGAAGCGTTGGATCCAACACAAAGGAGGCTCCATGAGCGCCATCCACGTGAAACCAAAGTTGATGGCGTTCAGCAAAATCTGCGATTTCATGCAGGGGATCAATCGAACCCGTCGCGGTGGAACAGGCACTGCCTACGACCGCGATTACGCGGCGCCCCTCAGCTTCCGTTTCTTTGAGCTTTCGTTCCAGCTGGGAAGTATCCATACGATAATGCTCATCCGTCGGTATGAGCACAACACCACCCTCGCCCCAACCCATGACTTGCGCGGCTCGCTTGATGCAGTAGTGAGCCTGATCCGAAACCAGGAGCGCTAACGGAGGCCCTGCATCCTGTCCATTGTTCCAGACATCAAAGCCTGCTTTAGCCTGTCGCGCGGCCAGGAGCGCCGTTAAATTACCGGCAGATCCGCCGGATGTGAGAACGCCATCCGCAGCCTCGCTCCATCCCAGTCGCTGAGCCATCCACTGCAGAACCCGCCTTTCCATGACAGACGAGATCATTCCCATCTCATAAACGGCAGAACCATTATTAAGAAAAGATGAAACCATTGAAAAAAGAGCGCCAAGTGGCAAAGGAGCGGTCACCTGATGCCCGACGTAATGAGGATGATGCAGATGATTGGATCCTGCTATCACGTCTTGAATGAGCCTTTGAGGGTCCCGGATCGTTTCGAACTCGGCCGACCATTTCTGAAGCAGCTGATTCGGTGGAATCCAGGGAAGCACGGGTCCAGAACTCTTGGGGTCCTGAACCAACTTAAGATATTCGGTCAGCTGATCGATGACGGCATAAGCCTGTTTCCGAAAATTCTCGGGATCGAAAGCTTGAAGGTTTTCCAAAGGCCCCTCCTTTTTGAACTTGGGCTCGATGCATGGGTTCTACAAAGGAGCTTGCCGCAATGAAAGGCCGAAATTCAAAAATGTCGGTTCGTGCCGCCGCGTTGGCCGGAAATGCCTCCTTCCCGTTTCGAAGGTTGTCCATGAGTGTTCATACCCCTTGTCCAGGATACAACCAGGTCTCGGCATATACACAGTTTTACTCGCCGTTCATCACTGCAATTCGCATCACAAGTTCACAGTCCGAATCAGATGCTCGCCATTCCCCTTTTGATCAGAATGGAAACTGTAACGTCATCCCATACTTTTTTGGAGAAACCCATGAAGACTCTGTTGACCACAGCCCTCTCGTTCCTGGTTTCGGCTAGCGCATTTGCTGGAGTGGACGTCCGCTTTTCGGGTGCTTGCTCCGCCGGTGATTTCGATGCCCAAGGCGCCGACATTGAATACTTCAACCTTGATCTGGATCTGCTCGAAGGCTCGGGATCGGAAAAGAAGGAATGCGTGATCACCACCACCATTCCACAGAGACCAGGCTACTATATCAACGTCAGCCAATTCCTGGCTCAAGGTGCGGCTGAAATCGATGGCAACGGCCTGGTCTCTCTTTTTGTCAATCACCGGTTTAATAATCAGGATAAGCCGGGAGCCCGTGATATCGCCCGAAACTCACGCGATCTCACCGTTTCACAGACCGCGATTGGCGTAAGTCTTTGCAACGAAAAAGTTGTTCTGCGCACCAAGCTCACGGCAACGGCTAAGGACGCATTCTTCATTCAGGACAAAGCCACATCGAATAACGTGAAGTATCGTTTCGCCTACGTTCGTTGCCCCTAATCATAAGGGTAAGCGCAGGGGATTCTTCCCCTGCCCTGGTCCGCCCCATCGCGTAAGGAGGCTGTGATGCGAACTTTCACTCTAAGCCTGATTTTGCTGCATGCTCTTGCCGATGCAGAAGGCGCCACTCCTCTTACACTGACTCCCGAAACAGTCAATGAAGGCTGTGCTCAATCCTGGCAGCTCACTCTCGATGAGGGACGCACTATGATGTCCATCCAGGGTCTGGAGCTTCAGTTGCCCCAGCAGAGCATGGCGCAGGTGAAACATTGCCGAATCGCCTGGAAACCATTGATAACAGCAGGCTGTTATGCGCGTTCAGCTCGCTTAAATATACGTGGCCGCCTGATGGTGAATGTCAGCCCTCCCACGTCTCTCCGCGCGCAGTTGAGGCTGTCCCATGATCTTCTGGGTCAGGGCAACAGTGGCTCTTTCAAAAGCGTGGACGTGGATCAAGGACCGTTTCAGGTCAGCATCGAAATCCCTGAGGAGCGTTTTCTGGAGCATTGGGATGAAGTGAAATTGGTGAGCCATTTGACTTTATATTTGCGGCAGATTCATGAGGAACCCAACCCCACCTTGCCGGATAAACCGAGGGCCGTTGGGAGCTTCGCTATCGATTCCCTGGAATTAGACTCACTCCTAAGTCGTGACTGCCCACGGAAGTCCAATCCTTGACTTGAGGCCAGGGTGGCTTCAGAAAGCCACCCTTCCCGCCTGCATGAGGAGTATGTTCCTCACCATCAGAGGCGCTCGACAGGACGAACTGCCGACTTACTGAGGAGGCATGGGTGGCAATTGGCTGATGATGAATTCGTTCAGCATCTGCGAGGCCTTCTGCTCAAAACCAGGAATGATGCGATAAAGAGCAAACTGATCGAAGTAATCGCGGTGCGATACGATCTTGTTGCTGCGATCGAAAGTCAAAACCGAAAGTCCTTCATAAACAAAAGGCTGACCAACAGGAATGGGACCAGCTTTGAGTTGCGTTTCCGCGGTCCAGAACGCAACGTAGGTATCCCCTTGTTTCACGATCTTGGTCGCTTTGGCTTTGAAATCAAGCAGTTTGAAAGTTTCAACCAGATATTCGGCAGCATTTTCATAGCCGTTCACTGTCTTGAGCGGGTCCTGAAAAACAACGTTCTCGCTGTAGATATCCTTGAGTTTACCCGCCTCGATAAACTCGATGCTGTTTTCCTGAACCAGAGCCAGGACTTTGTCCTCACGGCTCGCTTGGCAGAGAGCTTGGGGTTTGGCCATGGCGGTCATACTGCTGCTGAACAAAGTTAAAAGAAAAAAAAGACGGAACTGGCGCATCAAAGGCTCCTTGGTTGATCGTTGAGCCCTTTCATAAGGTCTTTCGCCAGGCGAAGGCAAGATATTATCCGAGCCGACTTCATCTTCGAAAGAAGGCCGCATCCCATGCCCTGCTGAAAGTACCAGAAAATTTGACAGGAGCGTGACATTTCCGGCGGATTGTTCTGTTACAACTTTCAACAGAACGGTTCACAAAGGAGACCTCTCATGCTTCAACCCATCGTTCTTTCCCTTCTGGTGCTTGGCCTTGGTGTCAATGCCTGTGCCAAGGATTCGAAGTCTGGAAACAGTACCAATGGCAAAGATACGCAGAAAGAAAAAGTGAAGCTGGTCGCGGACAGTCCTATACTCGGTGAATGGTCGATCTGTCTGCCCTTTGATGGAGAAGACGACGGTTCAGACTTTCCTGTGATCCCCATTTCCAGCGGTCTTCGCTTTGTAAGCTTCAATGAACAAGGGAAAGGACTTCGTTCCTTGGCCTTCTATAAGGATGACAACTGCAAGGAGGCTTTCACAGAAACCGACTTGAGCGCTTATATGATCAAGGTGGAGAAATATTTTCTGGACCAGGGCTTCCCTGAACTGCCCGAAGATGTGCGTAACGACCTTACAAAGCTGCTTAGCCCCCAGCAGGATGGCTTTCAATTCCGGCTTGGCAACCCTGCCTCTCCCGAAGGCACCCTGGACATCATACGCGAAGATGGACAGACCGAATTCACAATCTACAAAATTAACGAGAGATGGCTGCAATTGGCCGAAACCTGTCTGACTGAAGAGGTTGGTGGGAATGACAAGCCAGACTGCACAGCGCCCCTGGGAGAAAGCCCGAGTCATAGACCGACAGAATACAATCTCTTATTTTTGAAAAGAGAGGGCGCAGGATCTTAACTGCGACGTTACCTAGACGGGGCCTTGCTCGCAGGGCCCCGTTATCCATGGCAACAGAAATTTCAATTCGCCTGCTGATTCCTCGTCATTCTTCTTACAGAATTTTTGTCTCAACACGCATGATCACGATTCTTTTTCTAAGAAAGGTTGTTTTGCGTAATTAATTGAGATAAGGATTGCCTCGTTGTTGCCAGGCCCGGAGAAAAATGCATGAAATCTGTCGCTACATGCAGACTCACGCATGAAAAGGGATTTTCCTGATCACAGAAAAAATCCCGCACGGTATCGCCATCACAGTTTCAATCCCATCGATGGACTCCGGAGCAATCTTCACAAGGGCCGCATGAAGCCCCCATTACTCTTCACAGGAGTTGAATTTGAAATTGAAGCATCTTATGCCTACAGCTTTATTTCTTGTCGGTGCATGGGCCTGTGGCCCCCAGGAAACGCAGCATTCCACTCCCGATTCCGTGGTCTCAACCCTGAACAAGTGGCCCGATCCGCGAGCCATTCCTGTCTGCATCATGAACCGCAGCGAAATTTCCAATGAACTTTTCAATGATTTGAAACAGCACGTGACGAACGATTATTCCAGCAAGGTGGGCATTGGTCTCATAGGCTGGGGAGATTGCACCGAGCGCGATAAAAGCTCGCGAGTGATTCGCGTCACCTTCCGTCGCTATCACAACTGGAATGGAAGCCGTATTGGAGCCGGTGGCGGTTTGTCCATGGTGGGAGCCTCCTCCTATTCCTGTGGCACGGGTTGTCTGGGTGGAACGATGCGGATTGATGTGAGTCAGGACGGGCGCTATCCCGCTTCAGGAAGCTGGGCTCGAAACTTCGCCACCACTCAAACGCGAGGCACCGCCGTCCATGAGTTCGGTCATGCCCTCGGACTGTTACATGAACACGAAAGAACCGATGCTCCTGGCTGTCGCGATTACGATGATAAGGTCAAGAGCAGCGACTGGAATGTTTATGTCGGACGCTTCGATCCTTCCTCTATCATGAACTACTGTCATGATAAGAGTCTCACCACACTGTCCGCAGGTGATGTCGCCGGCCTTAAGTATCTCTATCCAAGTCTTGCCGGTTCAAGTCTTGTGCAACGCCCCACGCCGAATTACAAACCGGCTCCCGCTCCAGAAAAGGCAAGCGTCTTTGGTCCCTTCGGACACAATGAAAACAGAGTCCTCACAACGATACCGAGCCGTGTCGGTCGCAACGTGAGCTTTGCTTTGACCGTTGACGTGGAACCCCATGCAGCTTGCGAGTTTGATTACGTTGTGGTGGAAGATGCGGCGGGATGGCGATCATCACGTTACTGTGGTCGCACAACGTGGAATCTGAATCATTTGAGAACTCCTGTCAGGATCACGTTCCATTCGGATCCTGCAGTGGCATCGAGGTCAGTGAAATTGAGTAAGCTCGTAGGCTCAGCCGAGGCCAATATCAGTGACGAGGCCTTGGAGATAGCTGCCTCCGCGGAAACAGCGGAAGCCCCTCAATAAAAAGGCTTTATTTGAAAGCCTCGCGCGGCACATACTCAAATGTGGTGACACCAGGCTTTTTCCATTTCAGTTCAAGAGCGATCCGAAATTTAGGGCCCTGAAAATAGTCCAAGGCCAGGGCGTGATCCCCAGCTGTCAGACGCACAGTGGCCTCTTTTTGCCCCACCGTTTGCGAATCCTCAGGGCCAGGACCAAAAGCCTGATGCAATCCATCATTGTCGATCAGCAGTTTGCCGTCGATCGAAAGCTTGGATCCATCATCGGAGTTCATTTGAAAGACATAGTCACCTTCCGTCGGAACCTGCAAGGTGGTTGTTGTTTGAAGAGCAAACCATTCGACAAGATCTGGGACATCAGGAAAGCCTTCCGTGAAATTCCGGGGCGGCACAGCGTATTTTTCCATGCAGACCGTCAGGACCTTACGCGCCTGTGTCGTGTTGGAGAAATCCGGAATAGAGCTGGCTGTATTGTTGATCTGATAAACATGGGCCAGGATGGGAAAGGCAACATTGCCCCGCGTGCAGCGGGCAAAAACTTGGGTACTGGGCAAGACCTTAATGGTGACCGAACCTGAAACGCTGGGATCCGACTTCAGGACAGCAGTTATCACCACGGGGAATTCTTTGTCCGTTTGCGCGGGTGCCTTGTAGTTACCGTCCTTGTCTATAGTTCCGATATCTGTGCGATCGAGTGGGCCTTTAATCTCCCAGTTGACATCGGGGTTGGCAGGTCCATCCTTGATGTGCGCTTCCGCCTTCATGCTCTCGCCGGCTTTAATTTCTGGCGAAGGAACTGTGACCTCGAGAATGGGCTTCACAGGAACCTGACCTTTCAGATCGTCCGAGGAATTTCCCCCGCCCTTGCTTTGATTTGCGGTGATATTTTCAAAGGCTGCTCTCTTGCAAGAAGCGACAAGGCCAAGACTGATGAAGAGATAAAGCGGCAAGATGCTCATGATGCGTCCCTCTTTCCTGGGTCATTCCCCGTTTCAGAATATCGGACGTTTTCATGAGCTCTTGAGAGGGAAAACCCGGCAATTTCTGCCGGATTGAGATTACAGCTTCACAGCCAGAGTCAGCGCCAATTCCTGGCCTTCGAGTTTAAGGCCCGTGTATCGACTTTGGCCTTTTTCTTCCATTTTCAGACCGAGAGCATTCGTATAGGTATAAGTTTCCTTGCTCGTGATGCGACCGCGACCGACGCTGTTGGAATACTTATATTCGAGGCCCAGGTCGATGGAACCCAGGGTAATGGCACCGCCGATACCGGCGTCCAGGTTGCCAACAGGAGTAACTTTGCTGGACTGGCTGTAGCCGTCTTCTTCATCAACGTTCAGGTCGAGAGAATGACGGGACACACCGGCCAAGCCATACAGTTTGCCTGCTTCTGTTTTGATAACGTTATAACGGACAAAGCCATTCAGCACCGTTTGATCAAGTTGTCGATCGGTGTTGGGATAATAACGTGCGAGGCTCAGGCCAACGCCCAAATCAACGGCATCGTTCAGACCATAAACAGCAGCCACGCCGAGGCCAGGCGCATTGAAGAAAACTTTGCTGACATCGGCGGTGAAACTGCCATCTTCATCAGTGAAGGTGACTCTGTTGCCGTCGATGCGGAGGTTACTGTGGAAGGTGCGGGTTTCGACCTTGAGGCCTTCAGCATGAGCGGAAGTTGCGGCAAGTCCAGCGAGAAGAACAGTTGATAGAATGGCTTTCATGACATCTCCAATTTCTGTCTTAATGTGATGCGCCTTTGGAAAGGCTGATAGGAGACGACGTGAGTTGACAGTTATTGCAGACTCCTTTGAAAAAGGCAGAAATGAGCCTATTTTAACCGGCTGATTTGGCATTATCTATCAAGGAAAGCATTGCAAGAAGTAAGGGTCGGATCCAGAAGCCGGGCCCAAAAAATGCCGAACAGACGCGGTTGATAGGTCAAGCCTGAGGAGTCCGGGGCATGAGCAGAGACATCGGGACTGGTGGCTTTTCAGATGCCATGAGCGCCAGAGACAACGCGACCAGGTATGTGAATGATTTCCTGGAAGAAAGCCTGAGTTGGTACGAATGGCATCGCTTGAACAAGAAGTTTTGGTCCAAGGCCCTGCGCTTTGGGACCATCATCTTCATGTGCGTCGGCACCCTGGTTTCGCTTCTGCCTTCGAGCATCGTTCAGGATTGGCATGTGCTGCTGCTCGAACGCAGTGTACCGGGCATTATGCTGGCTCTTGCTGGTCTTTGCCTGACGCTCGATAAAGCGTATGGCCACACATCGGGCTGGAAGCGCTACATGCAAACGTCGATCAGTCTTCAGGAAACGAAAGACAGATTCATGTTCCTACGTTGCCAGACGGAACCGCTCTTATCCGATCAGGAATATATCAATGCCTGCAAGCAAATCATGCTCGATGTACGCAAGATCATTTCCGGTGAAGTCGCTGAATGGGCGAATGAGCTGACCTATCAGCAGCAGGTGCAGCTCACCAAGGGAACGGATGAACGCAGAGAAGGCAAAGCCGCTTAAGCGGGTATTGTCAGCTATGAGCCTTCTTTTCAAAGAACATGATATCGATATAAAGAGCCGAGGCCAAAAGCAGCCGCCGAATGTCCTCGTTCAGGCCTGCATCCTGAATCTCAATCGAAAATGTGTCCTTATCCGTAAATGCTTCAGACAGAAGACCTGACCACTTTTTCTTGACCACAGCCACCTGCCTGCCCTGACGCGTGAAGGGGAAAGTCCATATTTTCCAGATGGGCGAAGACACGTCCATGATCACCTGATCCATGGCATTCATCACCACAAACTTCTTGCTCAAGATCGAAAAGCGTTTGACGATCCGACCCAGCTTGCGTCCTTGCGCATCATCCACCACCAGTTCTTCGAAGTACCAACGGAACGGATGCACTGCCCGCATGAATTCCTGTCGATCCGTTGTAAAAAAATGCAGCTCGAAAGTCCGCCAGTGACCGAGCATCTGCCTAACAATGAGGCCCAGGATTCCCTTGCCCTGCTCCGCAGCGAAGGCCAGCGTTTGACCATTGGTGGTGAGCACTTCGTATTTATTACGGGTTTCAAAGCCAAACCATTCAGCAAGCTCGTGGCGCTGCCTGACGAGCACCTGGTTGTGTTGCGACAGTATCGGGGCGTTTCGGCTGTTCATCGTTTTCCTCTAATCACATCGTCAAAGCTGAAGTCTAGCGCGAGTTGCACCTTAAGACGAATAAAAAATGAGCAGAGCCCCCTGGAGATGTTATGCAGCTGCCTCGACGCCTATTTTTCGGGCGTTGAGATCTTCTCTCATCTTTGTAGCTCAAAGCCTGGTTTCCCGATACACCTAGGGGCAAGATGAGACGTAAATCTGAAAGGAAATTGCTATGAAAATGCTTCATCGTTGGAAAGACTTCATGTGGTTAAGCTGTCTTGCACTTCCAAGCTTCGCAGCCGCGGGGCAGGACCTCCGTATAACTTCACTGCCTGATGTGAAATGTCAGGAAGTGAGTGCGGATGATCTGACCCTTTCTGATCCTAAAATCATCAATTTCGATGCAGGGACTCAGGCTTATGTTGTTTGCATGGCCCAGAACGTTTTGCCGACTATCAAAGTCGTCACAGCTGGTGTTGTTCCTCGATTTGGATCTGACTCTGAATTGGGACTGGATTCTTTCCAACGACTAAAAAATGAGCAGAGTTCCAAGGATCTTTTTGTGAAATCCACTCTCGGCGACCATCGCGTGGCCGAGTTTTCTGAGGACCTCCTTCCGCTGAGCTCTGCCCCTGCAGACGTACTGCTCGGCCCTGTGAAAAGCCGCTATGTGACCAAGCAGGTCTGCAAGACGGAATATCAGACCAAAAAGGTGTGCAAGGTTCAACCGCAGGAAGTCTGCAAGATCGTTTATGGCCGGACCGAGTGCTACATCCAAAATGTGGAAGTCTGCAAGGACGTCACCACACCCGTTGAAGTCTGCGTCGATCAACCAACTCTGGAATACTACCGCGAGCTTTCCAGTCTGAGCGGTTACTGGAAGCAAAAGCCCGCGGGCTACTGTGCGAAAGGCGAAATCGAAAAGCGCACGCGTGTGGTCTACGGTGCGAAAATCGAAGAGCAAAGGTGCTGCGAAACCAGAATAGTCTATGGTCAACCCCAGAAAACCTGCAGTCCCTGGGTCACGCTTTGAACGACGATTCGGTTCCAACGCAAGGATACGGGTGGGCGCTGCCCAGCCTCCTAACCCACGGTTGAGTTGAAGGTTCTCCCTTGAGCTGCGAGGCTTGCCAGGAGATTCGCCGGCTTCCAGAACGGATCATCCGATTCCTTCTGGAAGTTCTGTATTTTTTCCAACACTGTTTTCAAACCTATACTGTCTGCATAAAACATGGGACCGCCTCGAAACAACGGAAAGCCATAGCCGCTTAAATAAACCATATCGATATCAGAAGACCTTTGGGCAATTCTATCTTCCAGAATTCGCGCGCCCTCATTGACCAAAGCCAGAATGCAACGGTCCACAATCTCCGCATCGGAAATCGTGCGAGCCTTCATACCCTTTTCTTCGCGATACGCAACGATGAGTTCGTTGACAGCAGGATCCACAAGGGCCTCGCGACGCCCTGCTTCATAGCGATACCAACCCAAACCCGTCTTCTGACCAAAACGTCCTTTTTCGCAGAGACGATCCGCCAGGCGCGGATAATGAGGATCAGCCGAGATAGCGAGCTTGCCCTTGCGGATAGCCCAACCAATGTCATTACCAGCCAGGTCACTCATGCGAAAGGGCCCCATGGCCATTCCGAATTGCTCCAGAGCCCGATCGATTTGCTGAGGTGTGGCTCCCTCCTCGAGCAACTTCATCGCTTGCTGACTATAGGACTCGATCATGCGATTGCCGATAAATCCATCACAGACACCCGAAACCACCGCTGTCTTCTTGATGGTCTTGGCCAATGCCATAGCTGTCGCCAGGACATCGGGTGCAGTTTGGGCCCCACGAACCACTTCAAGCAGTTTCATTATATGGGCGGGACTAAAAAAGTGCAGGCCGAGGACATCCTGGGGTCGGCTTGTGGCTGAGGCGATCGCATTCACATCCAAGGTCGATGTATTGCTTGCCAGAATTGCTCCCGGCTTGACCACTTGATCCAGCGATTTGAAAACGTTCAACTTCACGTCCATATTTTCAAAGACAGCTTCGATGATAAGATCAGCATCCTTTAGGTCTTCATAAGCAAGACTGCTCGTCAGAAGTGCCAGGCGCTTTTCAAAGTCCGCCTCTTTCAGTTTGCCCTTCTTGACTGAACTCTCGTACTGGCTGCGAATGGCAGCAATCCCCCGAACAAGCGCATCCTGGTGTTGTTCGATCAAAACCACGGGAAGGCCAGCATTCAAAAAGTTCATGGCTATGCCGCGGCCCATGGTACCCGCACCAATAACAGCAACACGGCGAATATCACGGGTCTTGGTCGTATCGGGAATATCGGCCAGTTTGCTCGCCGCACGCTCACCAAAAAAAGCATGACGTAAAGCCTTTGAAACGTCACTCTCCACCAGTTCCTGGAACAGCTGCTTTTCCAGTTGAATTCCTGAGTCGAAAGCCAAGGAGAAGGCTCCACTGACTGCCTCTATGCATCGAATAGGGGCAGGATAATGGGGTGCCAGGGATTTTCGTATCAACGCACTCGCCTGGGCCATTGCGTCCTGGGTCGACACCAAAGGCAGATCGCGCGTGCGCCGAAGCGGAGGATTGTCTTGAATAATTTTTTGCGCAAAGGCAAGTGCGCCTTCGAAAAGCTCCCCTTCGAGGATCGCATCGAAGAGCAACGTGCTTTGTAATTGGCGTGCTGGCAAGGGTTCTCCGAAAACAATCATATTCAGAGCGGTTTCAACCGGCAGAAGTCGCGGCAATCTTTGCGTTCCCCCAGCCCCCGGGAGTATACCGAGTTTGACTTCCGGCAAAGCGATGAGCGCATCATGCAGGGCAACACGGTAATGACAGGCCATAGCCAGCTCCAGACCACCGCCCATGCAAACACCACCAATTGCAGCAATAACAGGCTTCTGAAGAAAATCCAGGGCATCGAGAACCGTGGGTAGAGTGGGCTCTGCCATGCCTTTGGGCGTATTGAACTCGCGAATGTCCGCGCCACCGGAAAAGACTCGACCGGATCCGATCAACACAAGAGCTTTTATAGAGGGATCCGCTTCGGCAGCCTTTTGAGCGGCCAGGATGCGAGTCCGCAGCTCGTGACAAAGTCCATTGACCGGCGGATTATGCAAGGCTATGACTGCGACTTGACCATGCTGATCGTAAAGCTTTTCCATTGAAACTCCTTTGCTATTGGCACAACGGTGGACTTAAATATAGCGGCGCGTCATCCATTCGGCGACGCAGGCAGGTTTTTCCAGACCTTCCCGTTCGATGATGACCTCCCAGGTCAGTTGCTCGCCTGAAAGCTGACCCATCGTCGGCAGTGCCTCGCGGTTCAGTAGCTTAAAATGTGCTCGGACGCGAGCACCCGCGGGAACGGGACTTACAAAGCGGACCCGATTCAAACCGTAATTCACACCCATCCGCATGCCGTTCGTAGCCCATGTCGTCGTTAGGAAATGACTGAACAGGGAAAGGATCAGAAAGCCATGAGCCACGGTCGCCCCGAAAGGCCCTTCCTCCTGGGCGCGTTCGGGATCGGTGTGAATCCATTGACGATCCTCTGTGGCCTCGGCGAACAATTGGAACCTTTCCTGTGTCAGGACCAGCCAATCACTGACGAGTCGTGTGTCCAAAGGTTCCGTAACATCCTTATCATTTTGAGTTTCCATGCTCATTCGATCTTTCATCGCAAGAAGTGAGGGAGGCCTTAATGTGACGAAGACCAGCGGAAAGCTCAATAGGAAGGTTTTTCCATGTCAGCCAGACCTTTTGAGTCCATTTTCGACGCAAAGACTCGTCAGACCAAGGTTTGCCTTTTAGGTCCGCTCATGCTATCCCTCTGGGGCTCGAAATTTTTCAACTTAACCTGGGCCATGGCGGCCAAACCCGAGCGCAGAAAAACATTGGACGACAAACCTTGATCATGAGCGGCCTCTGACCCTGCCCTTGGATTTCCCATAAAGCCGTCTTGATCGGTCAGCTTCCTGGTCTCATAATGTTCGGATAAGTCTTTTCAAAATTTTTCAGGAGGTTGACGTGACAGCCAAGAAGAAAAAAGCCAAGGGCAAAACAAAAAAAACCAAGGCCAAGAAAAAATCCACTCGCAAACCGAGCAAAGCGCGGGCCAAAGTTTCTCCTATCCCTGAAGGCTATCATACCGTTACGCCGTCACTCATCGTAAACGGGGCAGCCGCCACGATCGAGTTCTGCAAGGCGGCCTTTGGAGCCAAGGTCAAGGGCGTGATCGACGGCCCCAATGGTCTTGTCGCCCACGCGCAGATCAAGATTGGTGATTCCTTTCTCCATGTGGGGGAAGCGATGTCGACCTTCACATCGAAATCCAGCCTGATGCTTTACGTCAAGGACGCGGATAAATTCATGGAGCAGGCCCTGCTTGCCGGAGCTGAAGTTGTGATGCCTTTGGAAAATACATTCTGGGGCGATCGCTACGGCGTTGTTAAAGACCCGCAAGGAAATCAGTGGGAAATCGCGACGCGAAAAGAAGACGTTTCCAGCGCTGAAATGAGAAAGCGCACCAAAGCCATGCAGATGGAACTGGCCAAGAACGCTGGAACGGGAGGATGATGACAGGGTCAGAGGGTATCATGAATCTGAGTTCACGAAGAAAGCTTAAACCGGGTGATGCGGTGCGCTTTGCCAACGCGGAACCCGCTCTCTTTCGGGAACTCGCCAAGGTCGTCTGTGCGACGGGAATGCTTCCGCATAAGGAGTTGCATGAATGTTGGCAGATGGCCATCGCGGTTCATAAAGCCTTCCCTGACACTCTTCGCATTGCGGATTTGGCGGCGGGTCATGGGTTGCTGGCCTGGATTCTCGTTCTTTTAGCCCGATCAGAAGAGGACCCCGTCCTGCGGACAGCCGTCGCAGTCGATATCCAACGCCCTAAATCCGCCGATGCTCTCGCAAGCGCGATAGCCCATCGATGGCCAAGTCTTCTGGGTTCCGTTCATTATGTGGAGGGAAGCATCGATGCCGTGATAGCAGGTGATGAAGCCAGCACGCTCCTCGTTGCTGTCCATGCCTGCGGAAGCTTGTCCGATCGCGTGCTCCTGGCTGCCATGGCCAGCCATAACCCTGTGGCGATCATGCCCTGCTGCCATTCCCTGCGCAAACAGACTCAAACTCTGGCGTCTCTTGCCCAGGCTGCCGCTTTGCCTTCCGAATCGATTGAAAATGTTTCATCCAACGCTTTGACACGCGGGCAACCTGCTTCGATTGATCAATTTCGCATCGATGCCCTTCAAGCCTTGGGCTATCAAATACGGGAAGATTTCATTCAACGCGAAATCACCGCTTACAATCGCATAATCATGGGCAGACCTTCCCCCAAGGGCTCAGCGCATTGCCCAGTCAATATCCCGCTGGCACATGCAGAGGGAGCGATGAAACGCTCGGGCGAAATTCGTGCATTTGAAAAAGTTGCGGTTCTGAATGTATCCAACCTTCAGGAAACCGAATCCTTATCCCTGCGCCCATCGCGCGAGTGGATAAGGACCTTTGATTTAAGCTATTGGGTCAGTGATGCAGATACGGGACAGCGTCTGGCGAAGGCGCTTGATTTCATGACCCGCTATTTTCTGAGCGATGTTCACCAGAATCCCGCTGCAGGAGCGCGGGCAGCTTTTGGAGCTTTATCCTTGGAACACGAGGAACCTGGGAAGTTCCGTGATGAACGTCCCGAATTCAGCATTAGCATCCAGGATCAATATCGGCATCCTGTGACCCATGCCCTCGCCTTTACCTATCGCATCACTATCCGAAGCTCGACAGTCGAGATCTCAAAGGCTGATGCTCTCACCTTAAGACAGAACTTGTGCCGCGCTGTCGAGAGTCTGGCGCCCATGCTGCAGGCCAACATTATTCTGCGAGGGCCGTAGCCAGGTCTTCGCATGGGATCGCTTCGGGATCATTGGCAGCAGAGAAGCTGAGAGCTATCGGACCAACCTCGTGTAAATGCCTTGGATATAGTTTGAGCCTTTGCTCAATCTCTTCTATCATGGGAGCATAAGCACGAGGAAAAAGTGGAATAATGGGAACGACCAAAGTCGAGGGGAAGTTGAGGAAAGCTAGAAGCACTCATTTCGTCAATATCATTTTGGTTATTGCGTTATTCCTGGCACTTGACAGCCTAGGTATCACGGGAGCATACGCTGATCAGCAAGCTTTTCAGTCCATTGATACGAAAAAGATTCAAAACTCCCTCATGATCGGCCGGCTCGTGGACTATTACGAGGATCGCTCCGCTCAGAAAAGCGTCGAGGAGATAGAGGCTTTAGCGCCAAGCGAATGGCGAGCTAGTAAAGTCGACATTCCAAGTTTTGGCTTCGTGGATTCCAGGTATTGGATTCGGTTTACCCTGGCTCCCAGTTCGGATCCTTCGAGTTGGTTCCTGGAAATTGCGCATCCGGTTCACGATGTCCTGACGCTCTATGAATCCACGCCGCAGGGAATACGAAAGGTGGCGACCCTGGGTGATCGCATGCCCTTCAAGCAAAGAATGATCAAGACCACCAACATCGTCTTTGACATTTCCACAGATCCCGATCGTGAAAAAACCTTCTGGCTCAGCAGCAAGTCCGAATCTTCCATGGCCTTTCCTTTGACCATCTGGGATAAGGACGAATTCCACAGCGAGCTTGTCAAAGAGTATGCGATTAAAGGTTTTTACTATGGAATGATCGCGGTCATGGGGCTTTATAACCTCATGCTTTTCTTTGCATCGCGGCAGGCAGAATATCTGAAGTACGTCCTCTACATTTGGTCATCCACCTGCTTCCAGATGGCGCTTACCGGGATAGCGTTCCATTTTCTTTGGCCCGAAAGCACCTGGATGGCCAACGAAGGTATTGCTTTGCTGGCCGGCGTCCTGGGCTACTTTATCGTATGGTTTACTCAATCTTTCCTGAACACGCAAGACTATGCCCCTAACCTTCACAAAGCACTCCATGGCATTAAAGTCCTGGGGGTCAGCCTCGTGCTTTTTACTTTTGTCGGCCCCCACAAGATCGCCATTCAAATGGGCAATTACCTTTCGCTTCTGACAGCCAGCCTCATGCTCTTTGTCTGCATCCGCAGCATGTACCTTAAAATCCCCCAGGCTCGCTTTTTTGTTCTGGCGTTTCTGGCCTTCTTTTGCGGCGTCGTCCTGGTCGTCTTTAAGATCTCCGGTCTTCTTCCGACCAATTTTTTCACGGCGTATGGCTTTCAAGTTGGATCGGCTCTGGAAGTGGTGCTCCTGTCGATAGCCGTCGGTGATAAGATTCGAATCCAACGCTTGCAAGCGAGCCAGAAGATCCAGGAAGCGCACATTGAAATCGCCAGCCTCAACCAGTCTCTGCAAGCCCTGAATCAGGGCCTTGAGAAGAAAGTTCACGAGAAGACGGTCGACCTGCAAAGGCGGAATCGCCAGATTGAAACGATTTTGAATAGTCTTCCCATGGGTGTCGTCACTCTTGATCGCAATCTATGCATCGTCCAACATTCGAGATGGATGACCCGCTTTTTCGCAAGCGAAACTTTGATAGGCAAGTCCATCAAGGAACTTCTGCTCGATAAAAGCAAGCTGCAGGCCGATGACAAGGACATCATTGCGAAAGCCGTTGCCATGATGATTGGTGAAGACGACGTTTCATTTCTACTCAACGAAGCGCATCTGCCCAGGGAAATCAGCTACATCACAGCGGCTCGCGAACGCACAATTGAACTCTCGTGGAATACCGTCCTTGACGAAAATGGCCTGATCGACAAAATCCTCATCACCATCCATGATGTGACCGACACCCGAGATGCTCGCGCGGAAGCCCTGCAAAAATCCCGGCATCTTATCATGGTGGGCGAGATTTTGGGCATACCCTCGGACCGCTTCGGACATTTTGCGGAAAGCACCTCCCGCTTGCTTGATGAAATCGATAGCATTCTGAAGCAGAAAGCCGCTGCAGAAAACTGGACAGATATCCTGCGCCTCTTGCATACCATGAAAGGCAATTCGCGCACCTATGGACTGTCGTTTCTGAATAACTTGATTCACCAGATTGAAACCACACTCAACACGGTGGAACCCGCGAAAATTATCGGCCTGGATCCATGGCAACAGGCGACAAAGTCAAGCCAACAGATCAGAGCATTGGTTCAGGAATACGAGAGCATATCGCAGAACACATTAAATCAATCCAACGATCAAGCCAAAGATAGATTGCTCCTGCGTTTAAATCAATGGCTCGGAAAAGTCCAAAAGGATCGCAGCTGGCGAAATCTGCCTGATCAGGAAGGCCTGCGCGAGATGCTCCAGGATTTGGATCGGTTCTGCAATCTAAGACCAGAAGAACTCATAGCACCCCTGCTGAGTTCACTCGGAAGCATTGCCGTTCAGCTCCGTAAGCACGTACCCGCGGTCAAGATTATCAATGAACAAAGGGTCACGATCAGCAAGGACAGGATGCATTGGTTTGAGTCGGTGTTTTCCCACTTATTCCGCAACAGCCTGGATCATGGCTTTTCGGAACAGCAGCACGGGACGATCACCATCACGTTTGATGCTGCTGATGAGAAGCTGAGGCTGGTCTATCGCGACGATGGTCAAGGCCTGGATCTGGGAACATTGGCCAGGAAGTATGCTGCCCTCCGGCCTGATGCCGCAGGGGGCAGCCCCGAACAGCTTGCCTGTTTGATCTTCGAAGATAAGGTCTCGAGCAAGGATAATGTTTCCGACATTTCAGGACGTGGGCTCGGCATGAATGCAGTGAAAAAAATGGTCGAAGATGCGGCGGGCACCATCCGTGTAGAGTTGCAGCAGGTGAACTCCAAGCAGTTTGCTCCGTTCGCCTTGATCATCGAAATTCCCTTGGCATTGGGGACCCAGACACACTCCAGGGCTTCCTGAGGGACCAGGTTTATTTCTGGTTCCTTTTTCAATCTTCGAACTAATGCCAATCATGTCTGAAGCTTTCATCCTTTCTTAAAATTAAATCCTGCAGATGCACTTATTTCCTGTCCATGAAAGCCGATAATTCACCATAAGCTTTCAATTTTGCTGGAAATCCGTCCGAGAGGGCTATGGCAATCCGATCCCTCCTTCTCAAATTTATGATTGCAACACTTTGTGCTGCAGCGGATTCTTATGCCTTGGCTGCCAACGCTATCGATTGGAGTCAGCGTTGGGAAATCTATAAATCCTACTGGGATGATCCACGTCCGATCTTGAAGCAAGCCCGGGAAGCTTTGACCCAGGTTGATCCAGAGAAAGATCCCAAATCATGGCTCGAGATTTTCTGCGCTTATACCCTGCTTGAGGACAGACTCGAAATCGTTCATACCAAGGAATTTCAGACGGCCTGGACAATCGCGTTCAGCCAAAAACATTACGCCAACCAGGTGGACCTTCTGATACTGAAAGCAGCTTATGCCGAGTCCTTATCCAAGGAGGAGAAAGCAGCTTATGAGAAGAACAATGGCAAACCCGCAGCGGCCCTGTACGATGAGGCGATGGCGATTGCGAAGCAACATGGCCTTACCCGCGATTACAATCGCATCATCCGTAATTATGTGAGTTACCTCTTTACCGCCAACGAGCAGGGCAAGGCCCTTTCCCTGATCGAGGAAGGCCTCGCCACCGCGCTTTCTGATCCCGTGGCGGATCTCTTTGATAAAATGCTTATGCAAAACAAGGCAGCGACTTCTTTCCGCTTCGCAGGGATGCATGAGAAGGCGGAGGGCATTATTCAGGACCTTGCAGCTTCATGCAAAGCTTTGCCGGCACGTTCCTTTTGTGCATCCGTTTACTACGAGTTGTCTGGCTACTATGCATTCTTCGGCAAGGTTTCCCAGCTGGATAAAGCTCTGGAGGCCTTGAATCAAAGCCTCCGACTGGCTCAGGATGTTCAGGACGGTTGGTCGATCAGTGCCGTTCACCTGCAAAGAGCCCGGATTTACCTTGTTCTCAAGAATTGGGATGACGCCAAGGCCAACGCTGAAAAAGCCATGAAGGGTTTTCAACATATGGCTTATCTTAACTCAGCTGCTGATGCTGTGGTGGTCCTGGCTCAGGCCCTGAAGAACAGCGGACGCCCGGCTGATGCGATCCGTGTGCTGAACACCACATTGACCGAACTGCCGGATAACTATGTTCGTCAAAACCTGGCCATCAGACAGGAACTGGCCGACATTCATGCCTCCCGGGAGGAATGGAAGGAGGCCCTGACCCACCGCACGAAACAGCTGGAATTGGAGCGCAAGCATCAGCAGGATCAAAACCGCGAGGAGCTTTCGCGACAAACCATAACGCTGGGACTGAAGATCGAGGAAGAGCGCAACAAGATCCTGCAGCAGGAGAATGAGCTGCAGGCACGACGACTTCGGGAATCCGAATTGGAACAAAGGATGCGCAACCAGATCACGGCTGTGGGTATCGCCATTTTTATAGGGACTTTGCTCGTTCTTACCTGGATCATTCGGAAGAACCGCGAGATTCGCGCTTTGCAGATCTATATAGAAAAGCAGGTTCTTCAACGTTTTCTACCGCCCCAGATCACAGCCGAGATCCTTGCAGGCCGTCGTCGCTTTGATGAAAAACCCCAGGCCCGCACCGTCACTATACTGTTTGCGGATCTTGTCAACTTCACTCTGCATGCCGAAAAACTCAACCCAGAGCAGCTTTCCCTTCTTCTGCACGAATTCTTCGCACGCATGACGGAGGTCATCTTTAAAGAAGGCGGCACGATCGATAAATTCATGGGCGATGCGATCATGGTGGTATTTGGAGCGCCGCAGGAAGCGGACGTGAAAATCCAGGCTTTACAGGCCGTGGCCTGTGCACGCGGAATGCGGACAGCGTTGCAGGATCTGAATCAAGAATGGGCGCAACGGTTCGGCGTGAGTTTTGCAATCAGGATTGGAATCCATCAAGGGCTTGGGGTCGTAGGCAACTACGGGAGCGAGAAGCGCTCGGATTATACAGTCATAGGTCGAACGGTCAACCTCGCCTCGCGCATCGAATCAAGCGCCAGCCCCAATCAAATCCTGGCTTCACAGGCTGTCATCGAACACCTGGCAGAACCAGCCTATTCCCCGGTCCATGAGTTTCAGCTGAAAGGCATTGAACGACCCATCCTGCTTTATGAGATACATTCCCCTGATGCCCACGAGCTTCCGAAGCGCCTGTCTATTTCATGAAACGCCGTAAAAATTTGTTAAAAATGGCTTCAAGCATTTGACCGGGACAATTCGTCGTGTTGATAAATATTCCAGCTGGCCAATCTTCGGTCCACTTTTGGAGTCAACTGCCCTAGGCTACAGCGGTTGGAAACTCCACTGAATAAGGATTGCGAGCATGAGGAATTTTCTCGGTCTATTAAGCTGGACGGCCATCATTGCGGCAACTGCCCCTGCACAAGCCGAACCTGCGAACCCCCTGCCCAACTATGCAACAGCAGAAGAATTGAGTTCGGCCACAGCCGCCGATTGGGAGTTGCCTTCTTATCGCGACAGCTTTAAACCAGCGCCTGGCCTTCGTCTTCCTGCAGAATACGAGCCTACAGCTGCCGTGATTATGACCTATGCGGGCTATCCGCAGTTCATCCAAAATATCGCGCGCGCTGTGGTCGACGCTGGCGCTCAGGCTTATGTCCTCGGCGGTCCGTCCTCCATATCGGGTTTGGACAGCAGTCGTTATCGGTCACTCAATATTTCCTATAATACGATCTGGGCCCGTGACTTTGGACCTGTCGCCATCAACGAGGAAACCGGCGAGCTGGCCATCGTTGATACCGTTTACCGTCACTATGCTTATCGGAAATCTGATGACGCTGTTCCCAGCCGTGTTGCGGACTTCCTCGGGATGCAAAGCTACGCTGCCCCGATCATCCTTGATGGTGGAAACGTCATGGTGGATCGAAGAGGTCACCTCTACATGACAGAACGCACCTACGAATGGAA
>JACCDW010017051.1_pt1 | contig 26580 bp, 21 predicted proteins | sample 7449781 | NCBI WGS metagenome assembly JACCDW01 (sample SAMN15323449, study PRJNA562643) | freshwater metagenome | isolation source: river surface water | place: USA:Blue River Watershed | collected 2017-08-18
GAAAAAGGATTGGCGGCACTCAAAAAACACGGATTGGCTCCACCGCCAAAACACGATGGTTACATTGAATTAGATGTACTTAGCGATACCCCTTGTCCACTGTGTAACTCCAGAAATACCACACTTAAAACACCGTTTGGCCCTACACTTTGTAGGAGTATGCATTATTGCAACAATTGCAAAAATGCTTTTGAGGGATTCAAACCAGTTGGGTGATGGAGATTTAAAGTTGAGAGTTTAAAGTTGAGAGTTTTAGGTAATTGTTTAAAGTGGCATTTACCTTTGTGCGAATATTCGTATTAAGGGGTTCTAATGAAAACAGTCTTAACCACACTCATATTATTCTTATGCTTTCAACTTGGATATTCCCAAAGGTGTGGATACGATTATTTGCAAGCATTTGTGGTTGAAGTGGTCGACAATGATCACCCTAATAACATTCCAGATTTAAAATTGACATTAACCAATGAATTTGGTCAAAAATTAGAATATAAATCGAAGTACCCCGAATCTCAACGATTTGATTTCGATGAACAACACATTGAAACACCGGCAAGGCTAGATTTGCCGTTTTTGAAAAAAATCCCCAGATCAAATTTTCAAGAGTTTTGGGAAAATGGGCATGCAAAAGTAATGGCTGGGCCAGGCATCAATCAGCCTGCACATTTAAGATTAAGCGATAATTTGTATGTGATCTTCATAACATTCCATTATTCTTTGAATCAGCCTGTAACTTTGCCAGTTTACCAGGTTCAAATTGAAGACCCAGACAGTATCAAACATTTCAAAAAGTTTCCCAAAAGAATCTTTCGACTCAATCCAGAAAAATCGGTTTATTTATGTGCAAATCACTTAATTGGAAACGGTGAAATATGGGGTAAAATATATTGCATCGATGGTAGTGTTTTTAAGCCTATTCAGTTGAATTTATCCAATCCAACACCTCAATATGAAGGTAAGGTTCAGAAAAATAGGTATGAAGATGTGACATTTGAAACTGTTCGACACAATGATGCTGAACCCAATAAAAGTGAAATTTCACTTAAAAGCATTCAAGTGTATTCTGGTGATCAATTGCAATTAATGCAAAAAATTGTCCCTCGAAATTTTGAAAAATTCGCAAAAAAGCAAGGATATCGTGCAGCCTACAAATATGTGTTCGCACAGGTATTTCCCAAATACATGTTACCCGAATTGGCAAAGGTGGTCAGTGTTTCGAGCCAAAAGAAGAAGTATGATCTACTTTCTGTGGTGCTCGAAAAAGGAATGACGATTTCGGGAATTCAACACCAACATCAGCTCTTTTTTCAATACGATTCTACCTCAAAACAATATACATTCGACACCATTTTAAGTGAATATCCCAATCTGCTTTTCGATTATTTACCCGGTGAAATCTGTCGGTACGAAATTATAGACCTCAAAGATGATCATAAAGTCATGTATTATCAACTCGTTAATGGCAAATGGGCGTTTTTAAATGAGAAAATTTTATATGTTACACCAATTCCTGCGGAATCTCCGGCTTATGCTAAATTGGTTGTTAAAAATCCGATAAAAGCAAAAAACACCATCATTCATGTTGGCAATCATTTCAGTAGAAACGACAGTGTGATGATTGTGAATTTGGGTTCGAAAAAAATCGATTTGCCTCAACCTAAAGTCTATCAATCACAAAATTTGAATTTGATCGATGTTACCAATATTGAATTTCCAAAATTTATTGAGGGACATGATACCGCTTGGATAGTTGTGAAACTGAAAAATCGCCCGCTGAACAATCAAAATTATTTAGGTCTGCCTTTTGAAATGGTTTCCACGATGGTTGAATATACTTTTACGGCTTCTTCAATGATCAAGGTTGAATTAAATTATATTGCAATCAATCATGTTGCAATTTCTGATACGCATCATTTAAAAACGTTTCAATACGATGATGAAATCAATCATATTCAATACAAGTTTAAAGAAAATTTTGAGGGATGGTTTTGGAATTTGAATTTACAAAACAACGAAGTGGAATCCTATGGTCGGAGTGTTAGTGATTCCACAGGGATTTTAAAAATAGGAGATTGGTACTCTTTTTTTCCGAGGAAAATGATTTCACATTCTCGTGAGATTCAATTTGAGATTCGAACAAATGGTAAAGTCGTGAATTCAACGGTAGAGATTTTTGCAATTCGTAACGGACAAAAGGAAAAGTTACAGAAGTTCAAAAAGCCTCAATTTATTGCAATTTGGTCACCATTGGATATAGATTCTTTCTATTTGTATGATTCTGGATATTCTAATTTAATTTCAAATTTATCTTATTGGAATTCAACATTGAGTGTGCCTTTATTTAACGAAAGTATTCAACCAATGTTTCGAAACAAATACAATCAGTTTTCGTTGAATTTACCGTACCAATTCGATCAACATCAATATTTGTTGAAACTGAGAACATTGTCGAGAGGCGAAACATATGCGTCAATCATGAACGAACTTCAAATTAAATATCCAACCTTAAAAATATCCATTGACCACCGGTATTACGAGCAGTATGTAATTGCTAATTTTATTGGTTTAAATGAATTCGAAATAGATCAACTGATAGAGAAATTACTGAATTCAGAAGACGTGGTTGGCATTCATCAGAAATTAATCACACAAGAAAATAGAGAAGCATTTTTCTCTGGGAATGTTGTTGTGAAACCAAGTCAGAAGTTAAAGTATGAGGAGCTAAAAGCGTTATCGCAAAAGTATGGATTTGATCAAATTTGGAACCAGGGAGAAGGTCATTTTACCCTTTCTTCTTCAAATGTAATTTGCGATGAAGTATTGTTTTTAAAGGCGATTCAGCTTATGAAACATTCTGAATTGCTTGAAGCAGTCCCAGGATTTTTCAATCCATTGAAAATCTCTATAGATGAATAGTGATATGAGTTAAGGTTTAAAGATGAACGTTTAAAGTTGGTGTTTTAGGTTTGAAAAATCACTAATCCCTCTAATAATCTTTCTAACCCATCTAACCCTCTAACCCGTTTAAGAAGATTTCTGCCTTAATTAAGTCTTCAGGGGTATCAATGGCAGGACTAGCCCAATTGGTTTCAACAATGTCAATGGCATAGCCGTTTTCTAACCAGCGCAATTGTTCTAGCATCTCTGTTTTTTCAAGTGGGGAAGGTGGAAGCTTTGTAATTTCCAACAATACCGCTGGCCTGAAAGCATACATTCCAAGGTGTTTGTAAGTTTTAACGTGGCCATCTTCCCTCGAAAAAGGAATTGGAGATCTGCTAAAATACAATGCTCTATTGTTAATTCCTGATACAGCCTTTACGATATTTGGATTTTGGATGTCTTCGAGTGAAGTAAGTTCCTTTTTTAAAGTTGCAATTTGGGTGTTTTCATTGATAAAGCATGACACCAATTGATGAATTTGTTCAGCTGTAATGAAAGGTTCATCGCCTTGTAGGTTCACCACAACATCGCAATTCCAACCCAATTGATTCAATGCATCTGCGCAGCGATCTGTTCCGCTGATGTGTTCAGCACTTGTCATCACCACCTGAGCAAATTCTTGCACGTGTTCGGCAATGCGTACATCGTCGGTAGCCACTGCAATTCCTAAATCAGGATTTGCCGATAAAGCTGCTTCAATGGTGCGTTGTATGACAGTTTTTCCACCTAGATTCACAAGAGGTTTTCCTGGGAAACGGGTGCTTCCGTAACGCGCCGGTATGATGATCCCAAATTGTGGTTTTTTCATTATTCTTTAGAATTCATTTGCAATAACTGCAAAATTTTGTAATGGATTTCAGTATTTTCATAAACTCCAGAAAATAATTCAGCTCCAGGACCAACAGCAAACACCGGAACCGGAATTCCTGTGTGGTGATGGGTCGAAAAATGCATCGCTGGTTTTTGATTCTTTTTATCGTATCCAACCAATGTAAGCCCACCAGTTTCATGGTCAGCCGTAATAATTACAAGGGTTTCTCCGTCTTTCTTCGCCCAATTTACAACTGCTTCAATGGTAGAGTCAAAATCTAAAACTTCATTTAAAACGTAGTTCGAATCGTTATCGTGCCCGCCCCAATCAATCTGACTTCCCTCAATCATCAAAAAGAAACCATTTTTATTTTTGTTGAGGTTTCGAATGGCCGCTAAGCTGGCTTTTCTTTCGAAATCTCCGCGTCCCTCACTAAATTTAGGAACATTGCCAGTGGTATCGTAAAACGATATAAAGTGTTTATTGTCAATACTATCAAGGTTGTTTTTGCCAAAATATACAGTGTGACCTGACTCACGAAGTTTCGCAGTATCAAAAAATGGAAATCCGCCGCCAATGGCAACATCAATAAAACCGCTGTAAAAATCGTTGGCAATTTCCTTATCCATTTTACGGCTCACTTGATGGCCATAAAAAGAAGCAGGAGTGGCGTGCGTTAATCCACAAGTGGCAACCAAGCCTGTCGATTTTCCTTTTACATGCAATTTTTCGGAAAGTGTAAATTCAGGATGGCTATCTTTAGTTACACCAATGGCTCCATTGTAGGTTTTTTGACCGATCGAAAAAGCCGTTGCACCAGCACCAGAATCGGTGATATAATCGTTTGAACTAGAGGTTAAACTTAGTCCTAAATATTCAGCAAGAGAAAAAACTTTTAATTTCTGAGGGATACATGCTTGCGCTGCAGACCACTGCGCTAGTCCTGTTCCATCGCCAATCATCAATATAACATTTTTAACCTTTTTTTGATTTTGAGGGACAGATTTTAGGGTGTCAATTGTTTGGGCATGAACGGTTAAGCTAAGCCCAGAAATAATTCCAAATAAGAGAGATTTTTTTAAGAAATTCATCTGCAACAAAGTTAACAAACTAATGTCACTTAATTATCAATAAATCGTTAAAACGAGGTTCTGTGGCGACAATCATTTGGCGAAATATCCAAAAAAAATCACAATTTTGAATTGCAATTTTTGCGAAGAAAACGTTCGTGACCAATCAACTTTTTAATGTATTTTTGTAGTCAATTCAAAAACAAATAAAAATGAACGGTTTTTTCCAAGTCCCTAAGGCCATCAATGAGCCAGTTTACGAATATGCTCCCGGCAGCATCGAACGCAAAAAGTTAAAAGAAGCGTTGGCTGAAGCAAGAGCAAAAGTGTTAAATATTCCAATGTTTATTGGTTCAGAAGAAGTTCGCACAGGTATAGTTCATGAGATTTTTCCGCCACATGATATCAAACATAAAATTGGTGAATTTCACATGGGTAACGGCACACATGTTCAAAAAGCAATTGATGCTGCATTGGCTGCAAAACCAATGTGGGAATCAATGCCTTGGGAACAAAGAGCAGCCATTTTCTTGAAAGCCGCTGAATTGTTTGCCACAACCTACCGCTACGAAATTAACGCAGCTACAATGTTGGCACAAAGTAAAAACTGTTACCAAGCTGAAATTGATGCAGCATGTGAGTTGATCGACTTTTTGCGATTCAATGTGCAATACATGAGCGAAATTTATGCAGAACAACCAAGTGCCAATTCAAAAGGTATTTGGAACCGTTTGGAATATAGACCGTTAGAAGGATTTGTATTTGCACTCACTCCATTTAACTTTACTGCAATTAGTGCAAATTTACCAACTTCAGCTGCCATGATGGGCAATGTTGTAGTTTGGAAACCAGCAGATACACAAATTTATTCAGCTTATGTTTTGATGAAAGTTTTCAAAGAAGCAGGTTTGCCTGATGGTGTAATCAATTTAGTGTATGCTCCAGGTCCAGAAGTTGGTGAAGTGATTTTCAATCACGCCGACTTTGCAGGAATCCATTTTACTGGTTCTACAGGTGTTTTCAGACATATTTGGAATACAATTGGACAAAATATTGCGAAATATAGAAGCTATCCAAGAATTGTTGGTGAAACTGGTGGTAAAGATTTTATCCTTGCACACCCAAGTGCCGATGAAGATGTGTTGGTAGCAGCAATGGTGAGAGGTGCGTTTGAATTCCAAGGACAAAAATGTTCTGCAGCTTCAAGAACCTATATCCCTCAAAGTATTTGGTCTTCTGTGAAGAAAAAATTAATGGCTGAAATGGCAACCATTAAGGTTGGTCCAACTGAAGATTTTTCAAACTTTGTGAATGCAGTTATCGATCAAAGAGCGTTTGATAAAATTACTGGATTCATTGAAAAAGCAAAGAAAGATGGCGTTGAAATTTTATGTGGTGGCACTTATTCTGATGAAAAAGGTTACTTCATTGATCCAACAATCATTATGGCTCCAGATGCTAAGTACAAAACCATGTGCGAAGAAATCTTTGGTCCGGTTTTAACAATTTACGTTTACAACGATGAAGATTGGACAAAAATGTTTGAATTGGTTGATACAACTTCTGAATATGCATTAACTGGTGCTGTGATTTCTCAAGATAGAAATGCAATTGCTGAAGCAACTTGGGCTTTGAGAAATAGCGCTGGAAACTTCTATATCAACGACAAACCAACAGGTGCTGTTGTAGGACAACAACCGTTTGGTGGTGCGAGAGGCAGTGGAACCAATGACAAAGCCGGTGCGAAAGTGAATTTACTTCGTTGGGTGAGTCAAAGAACCATTAAAGAAACTTTTACGCCTGTAAAAGATTATCGCTATTCATTTTTGAACGAAGCGTAATTTTTACACAAATCCTATATGAAAGGCACGGTTTCGTGCCTTTCTTTTTTTCACTCATGAGATCTCTTTACACCGTTTTGCTGCTTGTTGGTTCCAATGTATTCATGACATTGGCTTGGTATGGACATTTAAAATGGAAACAACTCTCTTTTCTGAATTCAAAAGGGTTGCTGTGGATTATCCTTTTTAGCTGGGGAATTGCTTTGCTTGAATATGTATTGATGGTTCCTGCAAACCGACTTGGAAGCCGCGAAACAGGGGGAAGTATGGATTTGTTTCAGCTGAAAATACTTCAAGAAGCCATTAGCCTAATCGTATTTACAATTGTTGTGCTATTTTTATTTAAAGGTGAGAATTTACATTGGCGACATGTAACGGCCTTTATTCTCATTTTAATTGCCTTATATTTGGTTTATAAACCAAATCAATAATTTAAACATTGTCCCTCAAAATAATTTAAAAAAACAAAATGATTCAAACAGAAGAAGCCAGTATTCGGAAAGTGATTTTCCATAAAGTGAATGTTCAAGAAGATAAAATTTCGTTGAGCGATGAATTGTGTGATTTTTTGAATGAGGAAGAGGCTGATGTTCTAAAAAAGACTTTTTTGAAGCCTTTTCAAGGTGAATATTCTCAACACCGTTTTTGCCATGAGTATGATATTGAATTGAACGCGCTTTACAAATTGTCGAAAGCCATTTATCAAGGTGAAAACTTTGTTGAATATTCTCAAAACATTGGGCAACACCTCAAAACAGTGTCGAAACACCCCAATATCAAAGATGGCGACTTGTTTGTAATCCAATTCGACAATATAATTGTAAATGATGCCTATTGCGAGGCCTTGGCGGTGGTGAAGGTAGAAAACAAAGATACTTTCATCGAAACTGAATTAAAAGGTCACAAATCGGCTCATTTGGATTTTAGGCAGGGTATCAATACCCGAAAAATGGAAAAAGGTGCGTTGATAATTTTCACTCCGGAGCCGTTCACCGTTTTGGTGATTGACAATGTGAAACAGGGAACGGAATATTGGCAAGCCGATTTTTTGAGTGTTGAACCTGTGAAAAATGAATACCATCAAACACATCAATTTTTGGGAATTGCAAAGGAATTTGTTACATCGCAATTACTCGATGATGTTGAGATTTCTCGGGCCGATCAGATTGATTTACTCAATCGCTCTGTTGATTATTTCAAAACCAATGAAACGTTCGACAAGGCCGATTTTGAGAAGAATGTATTTTCAGATTCAGCTGTGATAGATTCATTTCGAAGGTTCGATACCAATTACCGTGAGGAAAATGAAATTGAATTGCAAGACAATTTCGAAATTTCAAAACAAGCGGTGCGCAAACAGGCAAAAATCTTCAAAAGTGTACTTAAGCTCGATACCAATTTCCATGTCTACATTCATGGTAGGAGGGACATGATAGAGCAGGGGATAGATGAAGACGGCCGTAAATTCTACAAGATTTTCTACGAAAACGAAAGTTAAAACGAATAACTATTCGACTATCTAATTAATTCTAAAGCAGCCTGAATTACTCTAGGTGGATTTTGTGTACCATTAGTATAAAAATGGTAAATAGCAAAATATGAACCACTTGGACATTCTTCGCCATTATTCATAACTTTACCATTCCAAAATTTGGAGCTATCGGAAATAGAAGAATTTTCAGATTGAAAAACCAAGGAACCCCATCGATTGTAAATATAAATACTGTAATTGAATGGCTTACCAGAAAACCCGATTTTGTTTAAATCATTAAACCTATCTTGATTAGGAGTAAATACATTGTAAATCCAAAAATTTAAGGCGTAAATATTTATTTTACTACAAAACGTGTCTCTACAATTTAATGAGTCAATAATTTCTAAACAAACATTGATTGTTTGATCCTTCTTGTTTTCAAATGTTTGTGTTAGCGTTTTATTTGTTGAATCTATTGGTTCATCGTTGATATACCAAATAAATCTCACATCATTTATACTTGTATTTGTAAATTGAATTGTTGGATTATTTGATGTGTCAGTATTAAAAACTGCTTTTACACTTCTAGGAATAATTTCTATTTTCACGAATGAATCACAACCGAAAATGTTAGTTAATGTATCATAAATAATTGCTGGAGGAAGATAATTTTTCCCTTTATAATTGTAAATGTCGTTTTTGCATAAAGATTTTATGATCGATGTATTTTGTTTCGGATGAAAAATGATTTTGTATTTAATCACAGAATCACAGCCCCATTGATTATAAAAGCTATCAATAACTTCAGTTGATTTTGTAAAGTATTTACCAGATTTACGGAATGTGTCACCGAAGCAAAGGTTATATTTAAATTGAACTAGAGTGTCTTTGTGTTTAAAAATAATGGTTTCAATTATCGAATCGCAATTCCTGATGCTTTTGAGCGTATCGTAATAAATTCCTGAATTTGAGTAAGAATGTTTACCAATTTTAATGCTGTCGTTCTGACAAATATTGAAAGTATTTTTAGTGTGATTAAAGTTTATAATTATGTTTCTAGTTACAATTGAATCACAACCATTGTATTGGATGAATGTATCGTTGAATTGAAGAGATTTACTATATATTTTTTTACCAATTGTTATTGAATCACCGTTGCAAACATTATAAATGATGGTGTCAAACTTTATGGGATAAAATTTTAATATATATGTGACAATCGAATCACATTTAACAGAGTTAAGTAGCTGATCGGTGAATATTGTGTCTTTATTAAATTGCCTAGCCCTGAGATGAAAAATTTGATTACTGCATAAATTTATATTGACTGTATTCGTATCTCTTTTGTTGGGTTTAAAAATGAATTTCTTAAATTCACCATTACAGTTGATATTTTGAGTAACAGTTAATTCAATAGTATCAGATAATTTGAAATTTAATAATGTATCGTAACTTCCCTTTTTTAGTGTTTTAATTTTCAGGATTTCGTCTGTTCCTTTTTTTCTTTTTTTCCAAATAAAGGTATATTTTTTGGTTGAGTCGCCACTTTTAACTACGGCTGAATATTTACCTTCGCACCAGGGCGTATAAATTGTATCCACTGAAAAATTTGAATTGTAGCATGTTGTAATATTGTTTGTTGCTGCGATAAAACTGTCCCCAGATACAAATAAAGTGTTTGAAAATTTGTTCAATTGAATGTCAATTGTACTTCCATTGGTGTTTTTTATAAATTGAAAAGTGGTATCAAAAATAAATTTATTACCTATAAAGTTATATAAATGAACATTTGAACTATCGCCTCCTAAATAAACGTGATCACAATCATCGACTGCAATTCCAGATTGTCCTAAATGTCCTCTAATACCTTGATGATAATAAATTGAGTCTATACTTAAAATATTTCCATTGCTTTTGTTCACTGCAATTATAACTTTACCATCATAAATAAAAATATTTTTTTTACTCATTGCTAAACAATTATTGTGAGATGTATTTGTTTCATCTAATCCAGACAAATTAGGAAAATTTGAAACTTGTGAGAATTTAATTAAATTGCTAGGAATCTCTTTCATCCATAAAGTATCTGAATAATTACTCGCTAATTTTACGAGAAAGTTTTTACGCGGAAACAAACTTTTATACTTCCAAATCTGTTGAATACTATCAAAAAAATATACTTGTTTTTGGTATTGAAAAAATTGAAATAGTTCTCCATTTTCATCGATTAAAGTTTTGTAACCCATTGGAAGTGTTGATATACTATCTTTAGATACTGAAATTTTTTTTAACGGTAATGAATCAATATTTTTGTCAATACCCAGTAATGTGTAATTTTCAAAATTTGCAATGGATAAACTTCCTGTGGCTAGAATACCATCTAAATGGCAATCTAAATTTAACGATGATATATAAATACGGGATGAAAACTGGGTATATGATTTGAAATTATCAAAATTTCCAGAATCATTTAATCTTATAATTTTATATGGATCCGTTGATGTGTTTCTACCTACAAAAACTTTCTTTTTAAATCGATCAATCACAAAAAAAGCAAATGTTGGTCGATTGAAAATTTTATCGGCAGTATACCAATTGAGACTTGGAATTTGGCCAGAAAAAATCCAAATTAAATTTCCCTTATTGTCGAATTTTGCTATCTGTGGAAACCAATAACATGCACTCATTATATATAGATTGTTATCGATATCAAATTGTGACATTGTAATAAGGTTTGACAAATCTGAATATTTTGAGTTGTGATAAGGATCTTTATTCAAAATAGAAACTTTTTTCACGTATGGATCAATAATTATTGTCCGATGAATAGGCTTACTTTCAAATTGAAAACTTATGATGTTGTTTTTTATTGAATAATGTATCGGAATTTCCTCTTTTTCATTGAGATATGTTGCATTTAATCCACTGTCTATGTACTCGAAATTATTGGAAATTAAATGAATACAGTCAGGGATTAAATCTTTATTGCTTTTGATGTTATATTTTATTTTTATTGATTTAACATCAGCTCCTGGGTGCAAGATGAAACTATATTTAATTAAACCTTGGATTGGGTTCCCAATCTCATATACAACATCAATTTTAGGGTAAATTTGCCTGTATATAATTTTCTTAAAACCAATTGAGTTGAACCTAGATTCTCCAAATGTCCAATAATGACGAGAATTAATTTCAGTTTCAATTATAGGATTTTCAATTGTATTTAATAATGTAAAATCAAGTGAATCTGTAGTTTCACCATTTGAAGCAATTGTTTTCCATACAAAACCATTTCCATGATGTTTAATGTAAATATTTTCTACACCAGACCAATAGGCAAAATCGATAAATGATTTATTCCATTGACCATTGTTTTTTATAAAATATTCATTTTGAAAAGGGTTTCTTTTTGCGTAATTAGATTGAGCCCAATTGTGTTTAGGAATAAATACAAGCAAAATGAATAATATGTATTCCTTGGGTTTCAATAGTCTGATTAATAATTTAGTTTTGATAATTATTTAATTCAAATCAATAGTAAATTCTAATTAAATAATCACAATCATTCAAAGGGTCCGGAGAAATTACAGCTGAAAAATTGTGATTTGCAGGAAATAAACCACAGGTACAATTGACTACAGTTGCTACTCCATTTAATTTCACCCAAAAAGAACTAGTAGTACAATTGGAGACAGAGGTAAATAAAATCGAATCTGGCATTACGCCATAGTTTAAACAGCTACCTGGACTTGATGGATTTACCGGATAAAGGTTATTTACATTGGAAGGATAAGAATATGTATAAATTGAACTTATGCAACTGCCATTTGCGGCAATGCAATATGTACCTCCACAATTTGGATTTACACTATTTTCTTCTATTCTAAAACTTTGAGATTTTAAGGTTGAAGAGATAAATATTATGATAAACAAAAGAGTTGATTTTAAAATCAAAGATGATTTAGTTAATCGCTTGGCTGATGAATTTGAATTTGTTTTCATTTTTTAGTTTTTTATACTTTAAGCAAATTAACATATTTTTTAGTAAAACAATGTTTTATTTCGTGTGTTTTGAAAATAATGTAATTTATAGCGAATGACAATTATTGATTTTAAATATTTCTACAAGATTTTCTACGAAAACGAAAGTTAAAACGGCTCACCCTCGTCTAGATTGTCTTCACGGCGTCTCAATTCATATTTCATCACTTGGGTGTCGCAAGCGTGTTCTTTCGATTCGAAATGCGCAAAATTGATCCAATATCCATTGATTTTCAATTCGATGGCTTCTGCGTTGAAAAATAATTTATAGTCGAAAACTTCACTTTCACAAGCAATGTAACCAGGGTAGTAGTATCGAATTTGGTGTTCAATACAATATTGCATTTTTAGCAACATGATAAATTTGCCTAGGCTATATTTGTGATAATCAGGGTCGTACAAGTTTTTAAGTCCCATAATGCAATCCAAACCTTCATCAAAATACCCCACAGCAATGAGCTTTTGATTGTCGTAAATGAGAATGGTTTTAGTATCGAATGGGTTGATATCAAATTCGTTATAGAAGTAATTTTCATCGAAGTTAACTTCGATATCTCTAGAGTTGCAATATTTGTTGGCGAGTTCGCGAATTTCGTCTGTTAGAACAAAATCGGTGAGTTTTACAGTAAAGTTTTTGGCCTTTTTGTAGATTTTGTGGTTGAGTGGATTAGCTACATTATCAACCAGGTAGCGTGCCCAAATCACATTCAGCAGTTGGTAATGTTCATTGATAATATAGTCGCAGGAGAGCATATCGGTTCCCATCCGATACTTTCCTTCTGCCAACAACTTATCGAGAATACCGCCTTTAAACGTACTGAACTGAACCATAAAGTGGCTGCAAAAGTAGTTGCTTTTTGTAATTTTGAGGGACAAATACCTTTAAATATCTCTAAAACTGACTAAAATCTACGGTGTTGAATTCTTCAATTCGTTTCTTTACACAGCGGTTTTGGATGAATATGGTGTACAATAATTTAGCGCTGATGCTATTGTTTGATTTTGCAAATTGGTATTCAACACTTCCAATGAATCTATCGTAACTCAACTTTAAACCTGCTTTAGGAAAGAAAAATTGCTGATTTGTTTCTTTTAGAAAGCCTTCTTGACTTGTTTGTAAATTTACAGATTCATACTGGGCACCGACATAGGGAACTAGACGGTTTAAAAGACAAGCATGATGAAAGGGTAGCAGGTTGATATCGAAATTGAAAAATGTTTTTTGCCCATTTCCACTGGGAGTTTGATTCAATGCAATTCCAGCTCCAAAGTTATACATATTGTGTATATTTTGATATTCTAATCCTGTTGCAGATTGGTTTGTATTGAGAGCTTCTTGCCTGCATATACCGAGGTAATGCATTTGAGCATTTAGATTGTTATGATGGCAAGCAAAGATTGCCAAGAAAGCAATGACAGTTTGTTGAATTTTGTTGGTTTTCATAAAGTATCTCCTTTTCATAATTAAAATTCATGATTAAAAATCCGAAACACATGCCGAAGGCAATAAAGAGAATTAAAGTTGTGACATTGCTAAAATTGGTAAGATCATTGCCATAAAACAAGCTGTTCCTATTTATGTTAACTTGAAATTGTGTGATTTTATTTTGTTGATTGACAAATTTTATTCATCAACAACAATTTGAAAGCAAAAAATAAAGATTTTGATACTTGAATAAATCAAGTGATGTTGATTTATTGAAGTCAACCTTAATCCACTAAACAAACCTACAGCTTCTCGCTTAAAACCCTGCTAATATTGCACTTTAGGGGTTTGCCCATGTAGTTTGCAACCCATTGGATGCCTCGGGTGGCACTTGTGAAGAAGATTTCGTCTGCGGCGCTTAAATGGCTAAAATGTTGAGATCATTAATTTGATCCATCATTCAAGTTGATTTTCTTGGATTTTAATTATTCGGAAATGATGAATTTGCTTGAAAAATAGATTGAATTTAAATCATCTGAGAATCGAATGAAATAAAAACCATTTTTTAAGGAGATTGTGTTAATTGTTAATGAGTTATTTGTGACTATTGAACAACCTTTTTCAATGATTTGTCCACTTTCATTATATATTACATACTGAAGTTTAGGAGAAATTGGTATCCCGTACAATACTAATGAATTGTTCTTAACCATTTGGGAAACTTGAAATTTCGATTGAGTTTGGGTTTTGATTTTTAAACCATAATCTTGCATTAAATGTAATGGGACTTTTTCTGAATAGAATCCGATATCGTCGATTGACAAACCGTAATTAAATGACGTGTCTACATTCTTTAATTTACCTAAAAACATAGATCCAGCATACCCAAAATTTAAACTGTCTTCTTTTAACACTGCAACAAGATTTATTTCATCGTTAATTGCACTACTTACAGTTCTAGAAATCGTTATATAATTTGTAATATTGTCATAAATAATTGAATATAAATTCCAATCGTTAACTGGGAAAATAAGTTTGTGGGACAATAGGACTTTATTTTTGTAAACTAAATCAAAATGAATTGAATCATTGTTATTGTTTTTATTTAATGAATTATAAACAATCCAACGATTATTGTCCGATTGGTCATTTCCCAAATCTAAAAGAATGCCAAATGAATTGGGTTCTCTTTTTGCCCAAAACGAAAATGTATAAGACTTATTGCGTAAAGAATCATCCAATAAATTACAGTTGAAACAAATTCCACCAGTTTTAACGTATCCGCCATTTAAATTCAGACAAATTCTATTTTGTCCAAAACTGTCAAGAACGTTAGCGCCTTTATTTACATCGAAAAATAAACGCTTTTTCCTGCCAAATTCATGTTTGCAGCCAAAGATGTTGCCATTGTTTGTGGAGTTTGACAAATCTATGAGATTTGTATCATTGAATTTTTTACATGTCCAAAATCCAAAACAACTTTTTGGAATAAAATGTTGATATTCAAAAACGGAATCTGTTTGTCCGAATCCACAAATAAATGATCCAAGGAAAGCCAATATTGATAAAATAGATTTCATTTTGTGATTTGAAAACGTTGGGTAAATGAACCAATTTTCATATAATATAAATTGGAAGGTAATTCACTTAAGTTAATTTGGTTTTCAATTTGTCCTGTTTTAAGCTTTTGACCAAATTGATTGTATATAGTATAACTTTTGTTCTTGGCAATTTGAAATAATTTTTCTGCATTCAATGTTATGATTCCATTAGAAGGGATTGGGTAGATTTTAATTGGAGAATTTGTGATTTTTTCTGTAGTATTTATATAATCGTAAATATATTTCCAAGGTTTATATATTGGAAATAACATAACATCGTCAATTGAAAAAACAGTTGAATTATGGCTTCCGTTAAAAATATTTGTGCCAATTTTTAATTCTCCGCTATAACCTAAATTTATTGGAAATACATTGTAATTAAATTTACTCTTAATTTCATTTGTAGACAAGTCCCACTTGTTTTTATTGATCTCATATGCCATTGTTAGGTTCATTTTATCAAATACATATAAATGTATAAAACACCATTCGTTATTTAATATATGTATGTGATTTTCTGAAATGAATGCAACAGAATCTTTAATTATGAATTTAAATGTAATGTATTTATTCATTGAATCTTTTTTCTTACATTCAATAATTAAACCTGATTGTGTTAATGAATCACCCATTGATAAAATAACACCTTCCGTTTCAGTAAGCGGTTTAATATAAAAACATAATGTAAATCCTTGGGTAAACTTAGAATTGAAATTGTAAAATGGAATTCCTTCAATAATAGCCTCCCCGCCATTTAAATTTAAAGCCGTACGTGTTACACCAGTAGAATCAATCCAGCCATCATGTGAATTTCTAGTCGGATATTCACGAAATTTTCTCCCAGGTTCATGAAAAACAGAACCTTTCGTATATCCATGTAGCTTGTAAGGCGATTTATCAATAATTTGAAATCCTTCTATTTTTTCTAACGTCCAATAACCAACAGATTCATTTACACTAAAATTCATGTCATGAAATGTCTCAGGATAGTTTGTTTGTCCGAATAATTTTAAACTAAATAATGTGAGAATTAAAAAAAAAATACCGCGCATAAAATTAATTATTATCAGTTAAAGTATCTATGATATAAATTTCATCATTTATGTTTACAGAAAATCCATCGTTTAACTCAATATATTCTTTTGCTCTTAATGTTGTTGTTTTGTTTGTTGTATTAAATTTGACAGTATTAATATTTTCAGCTTCTTGCAGTGAGATATTGTGCGGATTTGTGCTCATGTTTTAAATTATTAAATATCAAAAATTTAAACGAATGTATCATTTATTATTGTATAAACAATATTTTTTAAATTTTTAGAAATATTTTTTAGAAATTATATTGCTATTGACAAGAAAGTTACGTGGTTTCAATCAGCAAAACTGACAATCATTCGTTGTCATAAATATTTTCAGTCGTGAATAAAAATATTTGTATTTCAATCAAATTACAATATTTTGATGACTTTTAAGAATTTTACGCAGTGTAACCTTAGCAAATTTATTGCTTTAATTCGTAATGTTTCATACTAATTAGGTTTCTATAATCCCACCTACAACTTCTCGCTCAATACTTTGCTAATGATATTTTTTAGGGGCTTGCCCATGTAGTTTGAAACCCATTGGATGCCACGGGTGGCACTTGTGAAGAAGATTTCGTCGGCAGCGCTTAAATCGATTTCGGTGATGGGAATTTCCCTCACTTGGTATCCATAAGATTCTGCAATTTGAATCACAACTTTGCGCATCACTCCGTCTACACAATATTCTGAAATTGGTGGCGTAATGATGAATTCTCTCGAGACCATGAAAATGTTTGAAGAAATGCCCTCACAAACGTTTCCTAAGTCGTTATAGATTACACACTCGTCAAATTCGTTTTGCTTCGCGTAAATGCCCGCTAAAACGTAAATTAACGATGATGTGGTTTTTAATGTACTGGTGAAATTTCCGTTTTTTGTCAACTCCTTGTAATTGCCCAGTAAATATCCCTCCTGATTTAACGGATATCCCGAATAATCGATCTCGGTAATTTCAATCACAGAATGGCTGCTCTGATTCTTGGGTTGGTAAAAACCATCTGCTTCCCTCAAAAATGTGGCGCGAACTCTCGCATTAACAATGCCTTTTTGCTTGCAAAACGACTCAATCACTTCTTCAAGCGCGGAATTTACAAAACTTTCTGGTATCAACATTTGCAAAAGCAACAACGATTTATTGATGCGCTCCTGATGGTAAAATGCATGTTGCAAACGACCCTCGCTGAGTTTCATGGATTCGAAAAATCCATCTCCGTAACGGTAAGATCGCGACGATAACGTTATGGCAGGACTGTCTTCTGCAATTTCTTGACCATTGAATAAAAAGTGAATCATTTTGAGCGCAATTGTTAATTAGAATGAATTTTGATGTAGCGAAAATATAAGGCTCCCTCTCTGATGACCAAAGTGTCTTCCAAATTTTCAATGTTGAATATTCTTGTTTGACTGCTACTTGAAATACTTTTGTTTGAATATCTGAATTTAAACGCAATTCCATACTTTGAGGAGTCAAGTGGAACGGAAATTAAATCAACCAATCCAAATGCATCTTTTTTTATAGTAGGGATTTTATAGCTAAATCTGAGTTTGGTTTTGTTGATGGACCTTCTGGATCTTGATGTATGTTGACAAAAAGAGTCCCCGAACGATGGTTTTAAAGATGTTATGATCATTGTATCGGCTTCGCTAAATTTGGCAATGCTTTGACCACCTTTGTCGATTGAAACATACTGCCATTTGCCTTGCAAACTAATTTCCAGTAAATCTTTATGAGCTAGTTTAGAATAAACTAGGGGAGTTGTTAATAAACAGAAAAACAACAGCAATAAATACTTATTTGCGTTTTGCAATTTCATCGCGTAAACGAGCTGCTTTACCGTAATCTTCAACAGCAATGGCTTCATCGAGCATTGCCTTTAAATCTGACAATGTGAATTCAGCTAAAGGATTTTTGACCTCTTTGAACTCTTGTTTGGTATCATCCTCGCCGGTTCTTCCTGGAAGTTCAATGTCGTCAACAGCTTCCTTTTCATCTTCCTCAAAACCTGCTTCATCGAGAATGGCTTGAGTGACGTAAATGGGGCATTTGAATTTCATTGCAAGGGCAATGGCATCGGAGGTTCTTGAATCAACTTGAACGGTTAACCCGTCCATTGAAAAATAAATATTTGAATAATAAATGCCCTCTTCTAAACGTTCAATGCAAATTTCATCAATTAGAATGTTAAAATTCTTTAATGTGGTTGCAAATAAGTCGTGGGTGAGAGGGCGACTAGACTTCATGCTTTCCATCTCCATCGCTATTGATTGGGCTTCGAAAGCACCAATCAATACGGGGAGTTGCATTTTCGATTTAGGGCTGTGTAATACCAAGGTATAGGCACCATGAGAATGGGCCGGAAGGATGTTCTTGATAAAAACTTCAACCTTTCTCGACATAGATTAATTTTTAAGGGCTTGAATTAACTGAGGAAGCACTTCAAAAGCATCACCAACAATACCATAGTCGGCACTTTTAAAGAATGGAGCTTCAGGATCTTTGTTAATTGCAACGATAGTTTTTGAAGAACTCACACCTGCCAAATGTTGAATTGCACCAGAAATTCCAACTGCAATGTACAAATTTGGTTTGATGGTGATGCCCGTTTGTCCAACGTGCTCACTATGAGGTCTCCAGCCCATGTCACTTACAGGTTTAGAACAAGCAGTTGCTGCACCAATTAATGAAGCCAACTCCTCAATCATTCCCCAATGTTCAGGGCCTTTCATTCCGCGTCCTGCACTGACCACCAATTCAGCTTCTGTCAAAGGAATTTTACCTGTAACTTTATTCACTGCTTTGATTGATATTTTTGAGGGACTTGCGCTAGCGCTGATTGATTCAGTAGGGCAGTCGCTTCCATTTGAATTGATTTCGAATGAGTTAGGTGTAATTGCCAAAACCTTAATATCGCGATTTAAGTTCACAATTGCAAATGCTTTACCAGAGAACACGCCTCTTTTTACTGCAAATCCATTTGAAAGATCTGGAACTGAAATCACATTAGATGCCATTGAAGCGTTCAAAGCAACTGATACTCTTGGAGAAATTGATTTCCCAACATACGTATTCGAAAGCACAACCACAGAGGCACCCAAATCTTTGCAAATGCTTGCAAATAAATCTGAAGTGGCATCGGCGGTAAAACCGTCTGTATTGTTGCAATTTACAACTTTGCTTGCACCATATTTTCCAAGTTCAGCACTATTGCTGATGCCTGAAATATTCACTGCAATCACATCTTTTCCAAGTAAAGTGCCAATTTCTTTTGCATAAGAAACTGCTTCAAACGTTGATTTTTTAAATTGATTATCGGAACTTTCCGCAAAGACTAAAATAGACATAATTAGATAACTTTAACTTCGTTTTTAAGGATATTGATTAATTCTGCTGCATTTGATGGATCAATTAATTTCACACCACCTTTTGCAGCTGGCAATGAAAATGATTGATAGCTCACAGCTTGATTGCTCACGCTAGCTTCTATAATTTGCAATGGTTTTGTTCTTGCTGCCATAATGCCACGCATGTTAGGAATACGAGGTTCGCATAAATCTTTTTGAGCACTTGCTACAACAGGTCCAGCACATGAAACAGTTTCACGACCACCATCGATATCTCTATCGAAAGTAAACATGCCACCATCGTAATCTATTTTGGTTACAACATTGATTGAAGGAATGTTCAACATTGCACCTAATAAACCACAAACAGCACCACCGTTGTAATCGATACTCTCTCTACCTGTTAAAATTAAATCGTAACCAGTTGCAATTTTTGCAATTTCTTCAGCTACAAACTGGGCATCAATTGGATTTGCATTGATACGGATTGCTTCATTTGCACCCATACTCAAGGCTTTTCTAATTGAAGGCTCACTGTCTGCTTCTCCAACGTGAACAATGGTTACAGTTCCGTTGTTTGCTTCTGCAATTTCAAGGGCACGAGTTACAGCTAATTCGTCATACGGATTCACAATAAACTGAACACCAGATTTGTTAAACTGGGTGTCGTTATCGGTGAACGTAATTTTTGTTGTGGTATCTGGGACAACACTGATACAAACTAAAATTTTCATTGTTTCAATACAATTTACTGCAAAAATACAATTTTTCCCGCCAATTGTTTAATTCTCCAAAATCCTTTTTAGATTCGTGGCATGAGTCGATATCATTTTGTAGCCATTGGAGGTGCCGTGATGCACAATTTAGCGTTGGAATTAAAAGCACTTGGGAACGAGGTTTCAGGCAGTGATGACGAGATTTTTGACCCTGCAAAATCACGCTTGCAGGCAGCCGGAATCCTCCCAGAATCTTTTGGTTGGTATCCCGAAAAAATTACAAAAAATATTGATGCAATCATTTTAGGGATGCATGCAAAAGCCGATAATCCAGAATTGATAAAGGCGCAAGAAATGGGATTGAAAATTTATTCTTTCCCTGAATTTATTTTCCACCATTCCCAAAATAAAATGAGAATTGTGATTGCAGGAAGCCATGGAAAAACAACTTCAACGGCCATGCTCATGCATATTTTAAAGAAAAACAATGTTGATGCCGATTATCTGGTGGGGTCATTATTGCCTGGGTTCGATAGAATGGTTCGTTTATCTGAAGCTCCAATTATGATTATAGAGGGCGATGAATATTTGACATCTCCAATCGATACTACGCCTAAATTTTGGCATTATAAACCACATTTTTCAATGATTACGGGCATTGCCTGGGATCATGTGAACGTCTTTCCAACCTTTGAAAATTATATTTATCAGTTCGATGAATACTTAAAGACCATTTCGGAGGGATATTTTTATTATTCAAATGATGTTGAACTTGAGAAATTGTCATTGAAGCATCCAAGAATTTCGCAAGCCTACTCAGCTCCAGATTATGAAATCCGTGAGAATGGGGTGGAAGTGTCCCTCCAAAATGAAAAAATCTTATTGAATATTTTTGGAAAACACAACATTGAAAATGCTGCAGGCGTGGTGCAACTTGCCATTAAAATGGGAATCAATGAAGTTGATGCATGGAAGTCGCTTTCCGATTTTCCGGGTACAGCAAAACGTTTGGAAAAGGTGTTTGAAAATGAGGAAACCCTAGTGATTCGCGATTTTGCACATGCACCGAGTAAGGTGAAGGCATCTGTGAGCGCAGTTCGCGAACAATATCCAGCGCGTAACTTTTTAGCTGTGTTTGAATTACATACATCAAGTAGTTTAATGCCAGAGTTTATGATTCAATATAATCACACCATGGACGCTGCCAATAAAGTCTTTGTTTTTTACGATCCGCATGTATTTGAACTTAAAAGAATGCCTGTGCCTTCAGCCGAAACCATTCAGCAACGAATGGGAAATGTTGCAGTGTTTAGAAACTTGGATGAGCTTCAAAACAGTGTTAAAAATTCAATGTCAAAAGGAGAAAAAAATGTGTTGTTATTGATGAGCAGTGGCAATTTGGGCGGGTCTCAAATTGAAGACTTCATCAATTAATGCTTATTTAATTCGTCGTAATACGTTTTGAGTAATTTCCCTCTAACACCTTCTTTAATGAGGGTGTTATTTTCATTTGTGGGGTAAGTTCTGTTCGATAAGAATATAAAGACCAATTCAGTTTCTGGATCTGCCCAAGCCCAAGTTCCGGTAAATCCACTATGACCAAACAATGATTCTGGAGCATTGTCAAAGATATTTGATGTGGTGAAATGTTCCACGGTTCCTGCAGCACTTTTAAGGTGGTTTGGATATCCATTTGGCTTGTCGAAGCCTAAACCACGATAATTTGTTGGGTACAATTTGTTGTAATGTGTTTTGGTGAAAAGTTTCACGGTAGAGGCTGAAAGATATTGCTTGTCTTGAAATTCGCCTTCATCGAGCAGCATTTGGAAAATTTTTGCTAGGTCGCGACTGTTGCCAAACAAACCAGCATTTCCAGAAATTCCTCCCAACAAGGCAGCACTTGGATCGTGAACGATGCCACGAACTGTTCCACGAGGCCATTCATTGTCGATTCCCGTTGGTAAAATCCACTGCTTTAATCCCTTTTCATTCGGCAAATACGTGAGTTTTGTCAATTCCATTGGTTTGTAAAATTGTTCATCGACAAAAGAATCCAATCGCATTTTAGTGATAGATTCTACCCATTTCGCTAGGATAATCATATTGATATCACTATATTTATAGGAATAAACATTTGCAGGTTGGGTTTGTGTGGTCCATTTCCAAACACTATCGGAAAAACGACTTTCGATGAAGCAAGTATCGCCTAGCTGTAATGTAAAGTTGAAAGTATCGTTAACTGTCGTATCAACAAAGACGCCATAATTTTTTGATATTTTGAGGGATGAATCCTTGCGTATTCTATCGGTCAAAGGCAAGAACGCGGGTAATCCAGTTCTGTGCGTTAAAAAATCTTCAATACTTAAAACACCCCAAGGGTAATTTTGTGCTTCTGGCCAATAATTTTTAATGGGAACATGAAGTTTGAACTTCATTTTGTCGTAAATTTTCATGATTGCCAAGGTGGTTGAAGCCACTTTGGTGATACTTGCCAAATCGAAAACGTTTTCGCTGGATATAGGCTTTTTGATTGTTTTACCTGCTGAATCAATTGGGTTGTAACCAACGTTGAATTCGTCGATGACTTTTCCCTCTTTTAAAACCAACAATTGCATGGCTGTAGCAACTTTGCGGTCAACCAAAGATTCAAGATATTTCGACGTTGTGAGTTGGTCGTGACGATAAAATCCAACCTCAGAAGGATGTACAAAATTGAAGTATTTATTTTCAGGTTCAATTTTACTCACATCTTCATGGCCCCATGTTTCACTAATTTTCGCTGGTAGGATAGCGGTTGGTGCAAATTCACCAAAGATTAAATCTGCTGATGCGCGTTGAAAGGCGTCTCCACTTTCATGGCCAATTACAACAGTGTATTTCTTAGATAAATTTTTAACGGCATACAGATTCCCAAGTTGCACTAGGATGGTATTTTCTGGTAAGCTGTCTCGTTGAAAAAAATCATCGAGGTTTTTTGACATACGTCGGGATCTCTCGCCCCATAGAACTTGACTTGAATTGACAACAATCAAAGGATTGTTTTTAAGTACGATATTTCTCTGTTTTAAAGTAGAATCGAGCTGACTGTTGTTTCCATCAAATTTCACCCAATTAATTTTGTGATATTCAGAAATTCGATTGATGAATTCAACGGGAATATCGGCACCATAACTCAAAACATTGATGGTTTTTTTGGTGTGTTGGGTTAACGGAATGGTTTGATTATTCAAGACTAAAACGCTTTTTCTTGCATAATCGTCGGAAGTTGTTGGAGCAGTTGAATTTCCTTTGCGAACAATCGATTTATTTGCGAAATCTGCAAATATTTTATCCAAATTGATTTGTAAATTTTCAGTATTTACAAATCTTTCGGTAGACAAACCTAACTGATGTTTTGCAACCAATATTTTACGAACTGAACTCGCAAGTTGTTGACTATCTAACAATCCTGAGTCTTTGTATTGTATGGCTAAATTCACAATTCCTTCAATGTTTTCAGGGAAACAAAGGATATCATTTCCAGCCATCAATGCTTTCACGCCAGCTACTTCTGGTTTGTAATTGCTGGTGATACCTTTCATGTTTAAAGCATCTGTAATGATTAATCCATTATATCCAAGTTTTGTTTTAAGGAAATCAGAAATGATTGGTTTTGATAAAGACGCCGGAGTGTTTGGGGTGGAGTCTAAAAGTGGTACGCATAAATGTCCGATCATGATACTTTTCACGTCGGCTTGAATCATGTCTTTGAAAGGTTCTAGTTCGTACTTTAAAGATTCGGCGGTATGATTAACCACTGGCAACTCTTTGTGGCTATCTGCTTTGGTATTGCCATGTCCTGGAAAGTGCTTTGCACAACTATAAATTCCGGCATCTTCCATGCCTTGGCTTATTTGTTTGGCGAGCAATGAAATATTTTTTGGATTGTCGCCAAGGCTTCTAAAACCAATGATTGGATTGTCGGGATTAATATTGACATCTACATCTGGGGCAAAATTGATCATCACACCCATTAATTTACATTGTAAACCAATGGCATAACCTACATTATAGCAATAATTTGGATCTTGAGAAGCTGCCAATGTCATTTGGAAAGGAAATTTCCGCATGTTTGTTAAGCGCATTGAAAGTCCCCATTCTCCGTCAATTCCAATGAGCAGTGGTAATTTTGAAGATTGTTGGTAGAAATTTTGTTGGTAGGCTTGAGTGTATGGACTTCCTTGGAAGAAAATGATTCCTCCAACTTCTTGTTTTTCAATGGCAGAGAGTACAATGGGATCGATTGTGCTGTTTCTAGACCACGCGGGAACCATTAACGTTTGCCCAACGAGTTGTTTGAAGTTTAGGGTTTTGAGGATACTATCGGCCCATTTTTCGCTCAATGCGAATGCGGGCTTTATGTGTTTTGGATAATAATTCTGTTGGTTGTATTGTTTTGCATCCCTAGGCCTTCCTTGTCCCTCCAAATCACTGGATAACAATAAAAAACTAAGGCAAACTATGGGCAAAAAGCAACGTTTCAGATTCATCTATCTACAAAAAAAGGCATACGAATTTAAATAGAACAGAATTATTTATTACTTTCTTGTGGAAAAGACAAAAAAAAGAGTCAATTTCGATGGAATTAAAAAGAAATATGAAAAAAAGACTTTTTTTTGTGAAATATTGAAAATTACAAGCCACGTTTTTCGAAAAGGATTTGTCTAAGACAATATAAGCCGAAAAACTGAAATGAATTTTTGGAATGACAGACAAGGAACTGGTAGAAGGATGTATACGGGAAGACCGGAAATGCCAGCGCTTGCTGTGGGAAAAATATTCCAAGAAAATCATGGCATTGTGTTTGCGATATTGTCAGAATCAAGAAGAAGCTGAAGATGCAATGATGGAAGCATTTGTTAAAATATACGACAAAGTAGGAGATTTTAGGTTCCAAAGTTCTTTGGAAACTTGGATGCGCCGTGTTGCCGTGAATATTTCCATCAATAAAATTAGATCAAGAAAAAATATTTGGACAGATATTAGTGAGTCTGAATACGAAATTGGCTATTCCGATAATGCTTTCGAGCAACTAAATGTGAATCAGTTATTAAAATTAATCGAACAATTACCTGTTGGATACCGCATGGTATTTAATTTATATGCGGTTGAAGGATTTTCGCACAAAGAAATTGCGGAAATTCTAAATATCGACGAAGGGACCAGCAGGTCGCAATTGGCAAAATCTCGAAAAGCCTTACAAGCTATGTTGAACAATTTAAATTTAGGAAAAGCATGATAGACGAAAATCAGGATTCTTTTTTTAGAGATAAGTTGTACGATTTAGAATCGCCACTCAACGAAAAAGTTTCGTTTGAAGCAGTGATGGAAAAGCGTAAGAAAAAGCGAAGAGTCATATTTTGGTGGAATCCTAAAGTGTATGTAGTCGCTGGTTTATTTGTTGTTGGAGGATTGGGATTGTTCTTATCAAATCCATTTGAAAAAACAAATAAGCCATTATCTACAAAAGAGTTAACAACGAAAGCTTCAATTGTTGTTCCTACGATTGAGCCTAAAAATAAGGTTCAAAAATCTGACGGAACCATTGACGGAGAGTCGGTTAAATCGAATGAAATCAACGTTCATCAATATGATTTAAATTCTGGTGAAGCCACGCTGAAAACTCAAAAAGTTTCTTCGAATCTTAAGAACCAAAAGCATCAATTTGTTGAAGGAAATACTTTAAACAAAAGAAATGTTTCAAGGAGAGGATTCTCTTATCAAGACCAAACGGTTGAAATGAATGAGAATGAGATTTTTGAAACAAGTAAAGAATATTTGAAATTAGATCGTTCTAATGTCAATCATTACAACTTAGGTCAGCAAATGAAATCAACATCATCCGCTGAGGAAACGTTTGCCTGGAATAATGTATTTGATGTTCTGAATTCTAAAAAACCAAATGTATTCAGGTTCAATATGCCTGAATTTGATTTTGCGTCGTTTAATATTGATTTAGAAGGCAAGGAGAGACCAATAAAGCTTAAATTAAGGCCTTCAAAATGGTTTGCTGAATTGTCGGTGATTACTGGAAGTAACAATACCATTAATTTTGAAGACAATGTTCCTTTGAGTGTTTTAGGAACACAATACATGGCGCAATATCAATTATTGATTTTGAAAGATTTGGAAAATGGTTCAATGTTAGGTGCTGGTATCCAATATTCTGAGTGGGTTGGAAATGGACAATGGCAAATGAA
>JACCDW010713830.1_pt1 | contig 26572 bp, 41 predicted proteins | sample 7449781 | NCBI WGS metagenome assembly JACCDW01 (sample SAMN15323449, study PRJNA562643) | freshwater metagenome | isolation source: river surface water | place: USA:Blue River Watershed | collected 2017-08-18
CCAATCCAATCATCAGTATATGGAGCAGGATAAAAGTTGTATCCTGCGATTAGAAGATAATATTTCATTTTACATTATTACAAGGAATTGTTTGTTGTGGAGTGAGAGAATGGAGAGAAGTATAATGTGGAGGAGTATAAACTAATGGAGATTTACTCAAATACTCTTCAAGGATATTACAATCCCAAGCATACTTATCATAATACTCCTTACCATATTCAATAGCATCTTCCCGATTTGGAAATGCTACTACAAACTTATCGTTGAAGTAGAGTGAATAAATTTTCATTTACAATCCTCATTAGGGTCAAAGTTCAGGTATTCCACAACAGGTTTTCTACAATACTCACAAAGTCGTTTCCGTGCTTCTTCTAGAGTATCATATCCACCATCAAAATAAACCTCATAGGCAAAGATATTATACCAAGAATACAAAAATTTCTCTTGTGGATAATACTTTGTAGTATCATTATAAGTTTCTTTTTTAATACGATACTTTTTCATAGTTCTCCTCTCCCCATCATTTCACCAATATCATAAGACAAACCAATCACGGTGCAGATTGGAATACACCACCAAATTGAAAGTCCTGTGAGTGCTACAAGACCATTTATTACCACATAGTAAAGTGGAAATTTAAGTAAAAAAGAAATAATGTGTTTCATCGGATACCAATATCAAAGAGCTTTTTGAGTTCGTGATAAACAAGTTTCAACTCATTATCAACATCCAAATTTACATCTTTCAAAATCCAGTAGAGTTCTTTTGCTTGTTGCTCTGTGAGTTCTACAACATATGATTTTTTGATTTGTATCATTTGAGTGTGGGATGGGTTATTCATAAGGTCATTATACGACAAAGGACACCTGATTTCAAGTGTCCTTGTTCCAGTTTGGAAAGTGTCCTCATTCTACAACTTCAACTTTTATAACATCTTTATGCTTTTTATATTTTCCAGTATATACACTATACAAACCATTATGATGATAATTATTTTCTTTACCCCAACCATATAATCCCCACACTAAAATTTCTTCACCATTAATTTTAGTTATTTTCCACAATTTAGAAAGATAATTTTTTTCACCTCTCTTTGCTTCACTTTGTTTTCTTTTAGTTTCTTCTGAATGCGATTTACCATAAATGTAATTATTTTCACCTTTTTTTGCTTCACTCATTCTTTTTCTAGTTTTTTCTGAACGAATTTTACCCTTATGCGACTTACTCATTCTTTCTCTTGCTTCTCTATTATGAATAAGTCCAGAAACTCCATCACCACCATTAGTTCTATTGATAAGAATACCAGTTCCTAAATCTTTTCTACCAAAGACATCAATCATATAGATTTCGTGTCTAAATGCTTCTTCTTCTGTAAGATTTTGTTTGAGGAGGATTATTCTTGATTTATCCTTTGGTGGTTGAATACCCACCCTATTTCTTTTATATGCTCTATCACCTTTTCCTTTACCAATATAATAAGGTGTTCTGTCTTCCCGCAAATATGCGTAAGTATAAAACCTGTTAGGATTTACCATAACTGCTCTTGACTTGGTGGTTATTATTATTTATACAGGAAAAGCACCCGAAGGTGCTTTATCCCAACCTGAAAAGAACCACCAAGTCAGGCATCATTATTTATTGTAGCAAGGAAAGCATTTGTTCTTTGGTAATCATTGTGGGTCTCCTACAAGTCCAGATGGATAAGATGAGTTAAAGTATTCTGCTTCTTCACGACTTTCCCAACCATTTTCATTACCCATTTCATATATTGCTCGGGCAAAGTTCAAAAGAGCATCTTCTTGTAAAGGTTGCCACACTACATCACCAACATCACCAGAATACAGTTCTCTCAAATATGATGAAGCAATTTCAAGGATTTGTTGGTCAGTCATTCATTCCACCCATCAAAGTATTCAGTAAAAAAGTTTAAACTCAAACCAACCTTACCAAGTTGAAAATCTACTCCAAATAAAGAATTAGTAAAGAATGAGAATAGGATGTGTAATCCACCATCACTAAAAACTAAACGACTGGGATTTTCATAATGAACCCAGAGTAATGTTTTATTGTTGATGATACCAAACTGCCAAGTGCGGTCAGTATCACCATCATCCCAAACTTTTAGGTTGTACTGATAGGGTTTCATTCTTCATCCTCACAAGGGAACATTTCGTTGTATGCTTCATCAGTCAGCACAAGATACTCTACATTTTCAGCATCTTTGTGGTCTTCGTAATACATCATACGATAATGATTGAATTGGTAGAGGTCTGTGCTGCCGTATTCTACAACACCATCAACAAGGCAGAGGTAGTTCATTTCAGTTCCTCTTCAATCCTTTCAATCTCAAAGATTTCATTTAAAAACTCCAAACCATACTTACCCACAACCCAGGCATCTTTATCCTCAAAGAACCTATCACCTATGGTTCTCATAGAGTAGCACTCTTTTTCTTTATCAAAGAAAGCAAGTACATAACAAGTCTCTTCTGAGGAACCATTAGATTGATTCCACTTGACGAGTTCATACTTGTTATTGCATTTACTCCAACGGAACTCAATATCACGAAATCTCATTTGCACTCCAACTCATCAAGTTTCTCATTAACAAAGCCAGTCATATCAATAGTGCGAGGATCTACACCTTCATCAAGGCAATCAAGCATAAACTCCATAACAGCACCAAGAATTAAACACGATTTACGCTTGGTATCAAGTTCTTGATCAACATAAAAGGTAATGTGATCGTAGAGTTGGTCGTAAGTCATTGTTGGGATTCAATAATGGATTTGATGGTTTTAAGATCTTCTAGTCGCGCATCAATTTCATCATACTGTTCGCAGAAGTCAAGCATACGCAGATCATGCCCTTCATCATCATAGTTGGTTTCTTCACGAATTTCCCATTCAATATCAGAAAGTCGTGCCTGAGTATCATCAATGAAGTATTCGAGTGTATCAATCAGAGACATTTGCAAGTCCTACTGGTGGTTGAATGTCGTTGAGTTCATCATACAGCATCTTTGCGAACCCGTAGTGGGGTTTTATGCCAGTTTCAACACTGGTACTTGTGGCAACAGTCCACATAATATCCAGTTCTTTCTTATCAGGTAGTGGTTTCATCTTCCTCTTCTAGATCAATGTCTTTCAGATACTCAAAGTTCCAAGTGTGTTCACAGACACCAATATCAAATCCAAACCTATACACCCAGAACATAATACTCAAGAGAGTTCCAGTTCCTGATTTGATTTGAATATAAGGCCAACCAGCATAATCATTCCAAGAAACTGATGCTTGAAGAAGTGCCCATCGTTTGTTATGAAGAACTTGAACATAGAGTTCGGTTCCGTAATCTTCACGCCGTTTGAATGAAATAAGTTTCATTGTTTCAATTCCTCAGCAAGTTGGAGTAGATCATTCTTGTCCAATACAATAAGATTATCTTGTGTTGTATAAGACTTTACATATTCTGCAGCGATTGAAAGAATAGCAGCAACCAGTTTTTCTTCAGTATCAGCACCTTGATTGTTTCTCTGGTCCCACACAGCACTCATAAACTCTTTTGCCCTATCACTCATTGACCTTCCTCCAGATTAGTCAGTTCTTCTTCATTTAATACAGTTCCCATAGGACCTTTTAACAATCGTGCAATCTCTTCATCACGCACTTTCCACTCTTCAAACTTACTGTGAAGGTCTTCATCCATAGTCAGTTCATATTCCTCACAAACCTTGCGTTGTTCTTCCTCACTTACAAAATCATTAAAGACCAAAGACATCGCACCGCTACGAATACTTTTGGGGTCCATACCCACACACAACATAAACTTCTCAAACAGTTTGAAATACTGCTTGGCATTCAGGTCAGCAGCAGGAGCAGTAATCAAATAGTGTTCTTCAGGAATAAAGTCATCGTCAGAGAATGAAGAACTATAACTGGGAGTCCAGGTAGCATCAAACTTGAATTGAACTTCTGCGTTGTAAGTCATTGTGAAAGTGTTTCAATACAGATACTATAAAACCTCCTTCACTCAAAGTCAAGGAGGTGTGTGCCACTAGTCGCGCTGTCTCCAGTCGTCTGGTTTATCTTCAATAAAGAAATCAAGAATATCATCCACACCACCACCAAAGTTATTTTTATGTGTTGATGGGTCTGGATTTCCTAGATCAAGTTGATTCAAAAAATCGTCCATATCTCCTTCTTGCATATCTGGATTTGCTGCACGTCTTCTTGCTTGTCTCAAAAGTGTAGCAGCACTTCTATTTGCTTTGGATAACTTCTCAACCCAAATCATCTCGCTTAATTCTACCGCTTCTCCTTTTACAATCTTCTCACATATTGCTTCTACGCGGAGACGATATTGAGTTGATAACATAAATGTACTACCAGATACAGTGTTATTTATTTTTAGATTCTAACTCACTCATTAACTCTTTCGCAAGTTTATATGAGCGTCTCCACATTAAATACTTTACAATCGGATTTGCTGGATTATGAAGAATCCACCACTTTGTCTTTTCATATTGTACTCTTGCAAGTTGGGTTAGCATATAAAACCCCTTTGCTACTGATTGATCTGTGATAATCAAATATGCAATGCAAAAGAATATAACAAAGTAAATGTAATTTGTGCTCATTTTCTCAGTGTTTTGAGATATTCTAGTACAGTTTCCCTAACTTGCATAAGTTCATTATAACACTTTTGATTATGAGCACACTGTCTCAATTCGTGATCTGGTTTATGGACGGATTCAATAAACAAATCCAGTCCACGATTCCATTTATTGTCTTGAGATTCTTCCATCATTAATTTTGCAGTTTTACTATTTAATACTCACAGGGAACTCTTACAATTTCAGTCCACCTTCGTACATATCCAGGTCTCCAATAATTTCCTGGTACGTATTCTTCGTGATAAACACGACGATCGCACATTGGAATATAACGTCTTTCGTAAATAGGACGTTCATATGTAAAAGGTTCCCAAAATTCCTTCCAAGTAATTGCCTCAGCAGATAATGGAAGGAATGTCAGGAACAATAATGGTAGGAATTTCATTTTCCGTCTGGTTTAACTATAACAGGGCAGAATGGAATTACTTTACGAATTTCTTGAACAATTTCTGTTTTCTGAACTTCTGTTAATCCAACAACCCTCTGAATTCGATAAATGATATTCAAAGCTTGTGAGCAAGTAATGATGGTTGATGCAGTGAGAACAACCATAATAGTTCCTATTCTATTATTATTTAAGGTACTTTATTATTTTTTAATGATTAATCCCAACTTACATTTTGTACCAGAAACCCAGGCATAACGTATGTCCAGGCACCGAGTTCCTGATTACCACCGATTTTATACTCCCATTTATATTCAAAATTATTATGACTGTCCCAAGTCATATAACCTTTCTCCTTATCAAATCGTCCTTTGATAGTCAGACCGTGTTTATTCGAAAAAATATTACGAGTCCTCAGTGCTCCACCTTTTTCGCGTGTTTCAATCACCACACAGACATCAGGATAAGTTTGGATACCTGCCTCTAGAAGGCAAGGAGTTTCATATCGGAATGGTCGGTATGTTTTATTCTCTTGTGCGAATACTGGAGAAGAGAACAAAAATGCGGCAAGAATAATCAGTTTTTTCATCCAATAACCCTCCAATAATAATTTAATCAACAGGTTCTTTTTTTGAGGTGTCAATACCTCTTCTTTTTTGAAATTTTGTTATACCAGCAACTGTAGAGATAAATCCAGTTTCTGTACACCTCCATCTTTTATTGATGGTTTTTTTAGCAATCTCGCTTTTTTCTTCTTTTGTTAAGGAAAACATTCCTTTCTTCTGTTCATAGCAACTTTTCCCACCTCTTTTTCCTCCAAGAATTTTAGATCCTTTAGGTTGCATTTTAGCACCAAGAATTTTAGATTCTTTAGGTTGCATTTTGCCACCAAGTTTCACACCATGTAAATGAGATAATTTTTGAGCCTCTGTTAAATTAATTTGTTTTGATAATGCCAACCAAGCAATCCTATCATATTCATTGCCATATTGTTCATAAAGTTTTTTGTGTGCTTCTGCGTGTTCTTCAACACTTAACTCTATGAGGTTGCTAGGATCGTCAGTGCCTCCCATATGTTTAGGCACAATATGGTGAATGTGTTTCATCTACTCTGTTATGGTTCGCAGTATTATTTATTAGAGAAGGAGTAAAAATACTCCTTCTACCTGATAGATGCGAACCAAACAGGCACTAATATTTATCCAACAACTCTCCAGCAGACGACAGCATTTCCTTTTTTGGGTGATTCAATATGAGCAAAAGCAGCATAAGAAAGATCCAAATCAGCATGAGAATAGGGTCCACGATCATTCACACGAACTACAACTTGTTTTCCATTTCTTTGATTGGTCACTCTAATCTTTGTGCCCATAGGAAGATGGGGACTTGCTACAGTCCAACGATAAGCATCAAATCGTTCGCCGTTAGCAGTACGTTGCCCGTGAAAACCATCACCAACACCATAAAATGTTGTGATACCACATGTTAATCCAGCAATCAATCCAATCATTTCACAATTTCCCAATGTTCATTACCATCTTTTGGAACCCAAAAGCAGTACCGACGATTAATAGAAACTACAAAAAGTTGTGAATCATTTTCTTGCTCTACCTCCATTGCGTGTAGAGAATCCATTTGATTTACAAAACGATTTTTTGCTTTAGAACTCTTTGGAATTACATTCACAAAACGTTTCTTGGTTTTAAAAGCTTTCATTGAGATCATAATTTTTGAACCTCCACAAAGGTTATTGTAAGGAAATTTCAGGGTTGTGTCAAGCGGTTAGGAAAAGAATACACAAAATCATTAAGACCTAGGTATTCGATATAAAGGAGTTCTTCCATTTGTCTTGCTTCTACTTCCCAGGGTTGATCTTGATAGTCCGTCTCCGTGTGGTCTATGCCCCTCCAGAGGCGTTTGCCACGACTGTCCTTAAGATTCCCCATAACGTGTTGATAAACGTGCCAGAGTTCGTGAAACAGGGTCTGTAGGTAATGATCAGAGTTCATACGATTGTGTAGTTCAATCTCAAACTCTCTGGGTCTCCAATTACAATCAATTACAGTACACCATCCATAAACACTTTCCCTCAGAAGACCACGATGATTGATCGTGATCTCAAGTTTGTGTTTTGGAAGATACTTAGCAATAAACCATTCAACAGCATCAGTACAACGACGCTTGCTATAGTTGTAGCCACTGGTGTATAATGTAAGCATCAGAATACAAACTTCAGGAGTGCTTCAGAAACTTTTGTTGCCCAATGTATTACCCATACAAAGGATCCAACAAAAATTAGACGGTCTAGATTGGAGTACCTCATCGGTCTTGAGCGGTATGTACTCACTATAAAACCCACCAAGTCCTTTTTGGTGGGTCAGTGGACAGTTTTTAAACTGTCTCAGATCTCTACGGGACCAGGAAATCTTGGTCCCTCTTTAAGAGCGACTAAATGGGTATTCACAACAGCAATCTTTGTTCCTATCCACCAATTTGTTTCGAGTCTCATACTCATAAAGCGAATGTCTTTATTGCGAATAAATTGTGCCTTCGATTGTTTTGTATAATAAGGAAAACTATCCTCATTCCAAAATGATACGTGAGTAGGATCACACCAAGCACCATTACCTTCAGTAGAAGGAACTTCAATAAAAGCCCATCCTCCGTGTGCAAGAACTCTATGGATCTCTCTCATAGTTTTAATTGGATCTCTTAGATGTTCAATTATATGAGATGCATTCAGAACACCAACGCTATTATCCTCCAATGGGATTCCATCATTTAGATCGGCAACAATATCTGCGTCTTCTAAATCGATTGTTGTGTATCCGTTTCTGGGAAATAAACCACCACCAATATCAACCTTCAATAAACCATTTAAATCTGCATCTCTTTCTGCAAGAAGTTGAGCATATTGATTGTGAAGTTCTTTGGTTTTTATTTGAATCTCTTCATTTCTTTCCAAGAAACTATTATTACCAGTAATCCTGTAGATATAAAGGACTTTAGCAATATGATAGAATTTAGTTTCTAGATATGTTCTTATCATTAATTCGTGATCATCACAAACTGATAGATCTACATTGTGCCCACCTATTTTTTTATAAAGATCTCTCCTCCAAGATCTAATATGATCTGGAGCATACCAAATATAAGAAAGTGCGTGACTTGATGAATCAAAAGAATTCATTGCGATTAACTCTTTATCTCCCCACTGATACTTGGAATGAGTCCACCCGTATATTGGATCATATGGAATAAATTCATCTTTCATATGATATGTTGCATTATCGCTATAGATAAATCCACAATCTGAATTTTCTTGAAATGCTTTCGCAAGTTCTTCAAGACAATCTGGAGTTAAAATATCATCGTGATCTACTTCAACAAGGATTTCCCCCGTCCCTAATGAAAATGCCTTATTCTTTACATATCCAATATTTGTATTGTCCTCGTAATTTGCATAAATCTTAACTCTAGTATCACCTAAAATTTCTTCCGAAATCTGATCCTTTTTGAAGTTGCCATTAAGATATAAAATCCACTCCCAATTTTCATAGGTTTGGGAAACAATACTCGAATAAAGTTCTTCAATATAAGATTGGTGTTTATGCGAAGGCGTAATAATACTGAATTTCATTTCAATCAAAAGGTAAAATAGTCTAGAAATTTTTAGTATTTAGATTCCAAATCTTCCTCTAAGTGCATTAAAGTTTTGTTGGATTTCTGATGTCGAAATAGATCTATTGTAAATTCTTGCATTACTTATTATGCCACCAAAATATTGTCCTCCTCTGACGGCAATAGTTAATGTTTTGGATGTATTTGTAATATTTCCAGTAGAAGTTGCCGGAGTTCCCACCAAACTTCCATTTCTATATAATGATAATGTTGTTCCATCATACGTTACGACTAAGTGGTGCCAATTATTAACGCTTATTGATTGATCTAGTGTAATTGATGTTGAAACAGCTGTACCGGCGGTGAATCTTTCGGTAGTAAAATATGTTTGAGATCCTGCACTTCCTAAAAAATATAAGTTGTATCCATCTCTTGAACCAATAGAGGTATCCTCCCTATCGAATATTCCTGTCCAATTGTTTGCTCCGGGATTTCTTGTTGGATATACCCAAGATTCTAAGGTATATGGACTTCTATTTAAAAATTGAAGAGATGAAGAACTACTAAATGATACATATTCTAATTGAGTGTAATCGAAATTAAAATGTCCGGGTGTAGTATATGTTGGAGTATTTTGTAGGGTTCCTGTGTTATTAGTATTACTCAAATCTCTAAAAACACTTCCACCATAATAAGAAGACGTGAATGGTGTTGGTGTTGTAGTTCCTGACGGTACTCGTTCTACTTGTAAACCATCCCACCAAATTGTTTGACCTGTTCCTCCAGTATCCGGTCCATCCAGTCTGGTATGAATATAAGCAATACTTGCACTACTCATTGTTGCATAATAGCTCACTCTAGTCCATTCCGTAGTAATATTGAAAGTAGTCGCTGCAATTGTTAACCAAGCACCACTAACAAATCCAGTCCCTGCACTATTTGCGCCAAAAATAAAAATCTGCCCCGTGGTAGCGACATCCGCTTTCACATAAACGCTTACAACCCAAGTTTGAGCATTAGCAGCAGGAGCAATATTCCAAGTTCCGGAATTATAAGTTCCTATGTGTGGATCATTTCCAGTCACTGCCATTTTCATTGGCGAATTACCCACTGGAGAACTTATTGTATCTCTTGATATTGTTACCGCATTATGTCCACTAGATCCACACCAAGCAAAAATATCAGTGGAATACTGAAATTCATTTTGACTGTATGATTTTTTATTTGCTGCGTCCAATGCGAGAACTAGACCATTTTCATTAATGTCAGGACCGGAGAACGCACCCATATTACTTTTAGATTTTTAGATATTTAGATTCCAAACCTTCCTCTAAGTGCATTGAAGTTTTTTTGAATTTCTGATGCTGTGAGTGCTCTGTTGTAATAATGTGCAATATACATACTTCCTTCAAAATATTCTCCTCCAGAGTTAAATAGAGAAAAAGAAGATCCGGGTGTTGGAAGAGTGATGGTTTGTGATAATGTGCCAACTTCTGAGTTGTTTCTGTATAGTCTAAAGACTGAACCATCATAAGTAAAAACGCAATTGTAGTATGTATTTGTGACTATTTGAGAATCTAAGTCAATTGATCTAAAATTACTTGTACTATCGAAAATATATCCGTGTAAAGATTGGTTATATGAGCTGTTGTGTCTTAAAACGGGACCTTCTAAAGGTGAAGATGCCATTGTAAAATATCTTTGAACTCTTGCAGTGCTAACAGTACCAGAATGCTTTATCCAAACAGAAATAGTAAATCCACCACCACTAAAATTCATATTTGTTAATGCTGAGGACCTAGTAGCACTACTAGAAGAACTGCTAGATATTATTCCGCCTCCGGCATCACTAGTATAAGTAGTTGATGATAAAGTAATATTATTGCCATTTCCACTTAAATCTGTCCAAGTATTTCCGGAACCAGGATAAGAACTTGAAACTCCGGCATCGAGATTTAATCTAAGACCAGATTGAACTATACCTTTAGTTGCAATATGAGTTCTGCCATCATTGGTTTGCGATGCCCAAATTGGATTAATACCGTAAGCAACTCCCATTTTCTCTCAATCTCTCTTCGTTTTTGTATTTATTTTAAACACCAAATCTTCCTCTAAGTGCATTGAAGTTTTGTTTGATTTCATCAGCACTCAAAGCAGCATTATACATTTTTAGACACCCAACATTATTCTTTGCATAATAATAAAATGCACCAGTATTTCCATCACCAGCACCACCCAACCTTAAAAAGTCTGATGTTCCGACAAAAGCAGTAGATGTAATAGTATCTGTTGTTTTTAAAACTCCATTCAAATAAGTTTTAAATGTAGTTCCGGATTTTGTAAGTGCAACGTGAAACCACTGTCCCTGAATAATATCAGTTCCCGAAGTTCCTAGTGTTAAACTAGTTGTCGCTTTAAATGTTGGACCAGTGTTATCCCAAACAGCATATCTAAAGTAAGTACTGCCATATAAAAACATACTATGATACCCACTGTAAGTAACTAATACACTTTCTCCTTCATATCCATCATAACTTGCAGGTAATCTATCGTTAATTCTTGCCCATACTTCAGTTGTATGGTCATTATACAAATAAGTATTAGATGCAAGAGCACCCGATGCAGTTACAGACATATTTGCACCAATCTTATATGCACCACTCATTGCTATTGAAGATTGCGTGACTGATTTGTTGATGTTATATGTTCCCGCTCCCCCAGTTCCTGTCCCAAAAGATGTGATATAAGTGGGTGGAGTATTACCAGAATAACTTAAAGCCATCCCATTTGTAATTGTTCCACTCGAAACTGCAGAGACTGTTAATACGGTTCCTGATATTGATCCAGTAAAATATGCAAATGTCTCATTTCTGTCAAATCTTATAGAATTATTCGCTGCATCATAGGAGATATATTGTGGTTGATTGATTGCGTGAGAATAATTTGAAATTGTTGAAGTCGCTGTAGATGGTCTAGTTCTTGAAGACGCTGTAGTTGCGAAATATGGTGATACACTTCTTCCCCTTTCCAATTGTGCTCCCCAAGCATAAACACCATAACCAGTTGTTCCCGTGTAAACATTAGTCGTCGTCCAACCAACAATATAGAAAGCTCCCGTAGTGGTAGGAACACTGACAGTTATAGAACATTTATACCATCCATTTGGATATGGAGTAATAGTTTCATTTATATGTCCTCCAGATGCACTAATAGTACCATTTGATAGATCAAATACGGTATATCCGCCCCCGTGAACAGTTAATGCTATTTTAGTTCTTTCTGCTGCCTTAAAAAAACAAGAAAACGTGTATATAGAACCTACAGTTAAAGCACCTATATTTTGATATGCTAAATGTTGATTGTTAGTGTTATCTTCATTTATTTTGTCTGCCGTTAAGGTTCCATCTGGTGCAGTTATTGCATTTGTGGATACTGTAAATTGACCTAAAGACCAATTGGAAAAATCCTCACTGTAAGTAAATAAATTCTCAGACCCATTATAACATTTTTGGACATTGCCAAAATCTAAATTTAAAAGTATATTTCTAGTAACTATTTGGGGTGAATGTGAAAGTGCCATAATTCAAATCAAGTTATTAATTACTGTTTTCAATTCATTAATTTGTTTTTGTTGCTCTTTAACTGCTTCAATGAGAACTCCAATTAAACCATTATAGTTTACTGTTTTGGGGTTATCTCCATTTACAAGTTCTGGGAGTACTTGTTCTAGTTCTTGTGCTATCACACCAAAAGAAGGATTATGATTTTCCTTCCATTCAAACCTTACTCCACGCAAATCATTTACTATATCTATTGGATTTTCAATGGATTGAATATTCTCTTTCAGGTTTATATCTGAAGTAGAATTCAAATCTCTACAAGTTATTATTCCACTTATGACAGTATCGCCTATAACGTGAAGTTTTGATGTTGGATTTGTTGTACCTAAGCCAATATTTCCACCATAAGGACCAAGTTCAATCGTACCATTTGCATCAACATCAATACTTGGAATACCAGAAACGTCATTAACACTGAAGATACTTCCAGATGTTAAATTGTTTGTAATACTAAAGAGTTGCCCTGCAGAACCTTCCCAAGATAACGTACCAGAATTCAGTTCATATGCTTTTTGAGTAATGTGTTGTCCAGTTGAAGAACCTGCAGAAACTAGAAGATTCCCTTGAACGTGTAATGTTTGTAGTGGATTGTTGGTTGCAATGCCAACATTACCTGCTGGTGATATTCTTGCTCTTTCATTTGCTCCATTCGTAAAAAATAAAATACTTCTGCTGGTATCAGCACGAAGAACAATATCTGTACCGGAACCTCCTAGTCCACCAGCAACACCAATTCCACCATAATACCCAGCACCACTCCAAAAATTAACAAATCCTGTCGTACTATCAACTCTTATACCATTTCCAAGAACGTGAAGTTTTTCTGATGGGTTTGTGATTCCCACTCCAACATCACCACTTACATAAGCACCACCAGATACTTGAAGTCTTTGCGATGCTGTTCCTGTTGCTGAGGTTGTATTGATTAGAATACTGCCAGTTCCAGATGGACCTAAAACTATATTTGCATTTGAAATTTCATTTTGGATGGTTAAATTATTATCCGCAGAGGAAGCATACCCAAGATATGCTTTTCTTCCTGCGGCAGTTCCATCTGGGTAGAATTGTATGTAAGTATGATCTGTTCCTACCAGATTTAATGATGCCCCATTAGCTGTGAATTGACCTATTCCAGAAACATCAAGTTTTTGTGCAGGATTAATGACACCAACACCAATATTACCACTTACATAAGCACCACCAGTTACTTGAAGTGGTTGTGATACTGTTCCTGTTGAAGAAGCTGTGCCAACCAACAATGGAACATATTGCATTATGTTTCCATTTTGAGTTAGTTCAAATAAAGAAGTTCCACCTACCGAAGTATAAGTTCTTCTAGTTCTGAATAAAAATCTTTCACTGTTTTCTACATCATCATTAACTTCAAATACCATATAACCAGTATTTGTTCCACTTGGAGATTCTCCGTAGATCTTCCAAGCATCATTATCACCCATAGTTTGTCCAATATAATATGGAGGAATGGCAATAGTTGTGCCATATCCAATACTATTTGGGTTTTGGGTGAGAGTAATTGTTCCAACTGTACTTAAATTGGCAAGACTTAAAGTGTTAGTACTTGCATTAAAGGAAAGTGCTGTTGCAGTACTTCTTGCCTTTGCAGTCTGATCGGAACCTGTTGCTCCAACCATAACTGGATATAAAGTTGTGGTTGAAGTATCGTTGGTGGCATTAATGGTTGTTGAAGGACCTGCAGAACCTTGGGTACCTACATTTCCTGTTCTTGAAAATTCAAGACTCAATGCCTCACCGTTAGTTGGTAATGATCCTGAAATATGAGAAACTGTAATTTTATAATATCCAGAAGCTGCAGTAACTGCAGTGACACTCCATACATTTACTACTGTGCTTGTTGATGATGCCCCGGAAATTACCAAATATCCCTTTTGAGTATTGGTTGAGTCGTCCCAAGTGTCATACCAAGTTGTTTGGACATTTGAATTTGAGTCGTTGTTATCAATAAAAATTGTACTTACTGATCCAATTGTTGCATTGTTATATCTGATGACACCATTACCAGGATCAGCATCGGTGATTGTAGTACTGAAAGTATATGGAACACCACCTTTAGTGCCATTTGTTCCATTGGTGCCTGCAGAACCTTGAGCACCCTGAGCACCCTGGACTCCTTGTGTACCTTGTGGTCCCTGAGCACCCTGAGCACCTTGATTGCCTTGTGGTCCTTGAGCACCAGTAGCACCCTGGACTCCTTGTGTACCTTGTGGTCCCTGAGCACCCTGAGCACCTTGATTGCCTTGTGGTCCTTGAGCACCGGTAGCACCCTGGACTCCTTGTGTACCTTGTGGTCCCTGAGCACCTTGATTGCCTTGTGGCCCTTGAGCACCCTGGACTCCTTGTGTACCTTGTGGTCCTTGAGCACCAATGTCTCCCTGAAATCCTTGATAACCCTGTGGTCCTTGAGCACCCTGGACTCCTTGAGGTCCTTGTAATGCTACTTGAGAAACACTAGCCCAAGAAACGCCAACACCAGTAGAAATAAGAACTGAAGAAGCACTTCCCACTTGACCGTAAAAATCGGTTAAAGAACTATTAAGTTTCACATTTCCACCAAAAGTAGAAACACCGGAAACATTCAGTTGCGGAGTTCTTATTGTGGAATCAGTAACTTGCATTCCACCGGCAGCAAGTCTTACTCCGTTTGGAACTTGAGTGCTTCCAATACCTACACCATAATTAAATAACCAAGCGTCTGTATATCCTGCACCAATATCACCACCACGGAACCACATAATCTTCTTATATGTGTCTGGATTGGTTTCTCCACCAATCGCAAGACTTACAAGAGGAGTTCCTTCCGTTGAAGCAATAGCAATACCGCCGTGGCTTGCAGTTATATCAGTTGGTGAGAATGAGGTTCCAATACCAAGAACAATATCAGCATCTACTACAGTTAATTGTTGCGTATTAAGTTGTGCTGATGTTCCTCCGATTGTAATAGATCCGTCAACATTCAGATTTCCATTAATATCTGTGTTATTGAGAACTGTTAAAGTATGTGCAACTAATTCTGTACCATTAAAAGTTAAATTTGGCGAACCGGTTGGATTATTTGATCCATCTTTATAAACAACCTGATTGGCAGATCCTGCAACTGGACCAGTAGCACCTTGATAACCTTGTGGTCCCTGAGTACCTTGATTACCCTGTGGTCCTTGAGCACCTTGATTACCTTGTGGTCCTTGAGCACCCTGGACTCCTTGTGTGCCTTGTGGTCCTTGGGCACCAGTGTCTCCCTGAAATCCTTGATAACCTTGTGGTCCCTGAGTACCTTGATTACCTTGATAACCCTGAGGACCTTGAGGACCTACTTGCTGCTGAAAGGAAATAGTTGCTTCACTGCCAAATCCAATTGCAGTTACACCAGAACCGACAAAATTAATTGAAGAAAAAGTTGTCCCTATTGAAACACCCTCTTCTTTTATCTCAACACCTTCAATTTTACTTATATTGATTGAATTAATTAAATCAGTTAGATTAACTCCACTTCCATAATATGCCGTTGCACTTATAATACCAGAAATATTTGCATCACCCGCAACATATAATTCATAATCCTGAGTATTGGAAGTTTTAATTCCAACATTACCAGTTACTTCTACTACTTGCAGATTATCGGTATAGGATGAAATACCAATCTTGAGATTTTTTTGACGATTGCTGATATATTTTGCCATTTTTTATTAATTTAATGTTTCTAAAATACTTGCAATAAATTCAAGATCAGTACCATTACTACCAGATAAAACCAATTTATCTCCACTCTCAAGAACCAGTTTTCCCGAAAGAAGATTTGCGGTATCATTTGCTGAAACTGGATATTGTTTTAGCATTCTGGTGTCAGTTGCTCCTCTTCTATGAATTAGAGTGACATCCTGAGAACTAGTGCCAATATTTGTAACTTGTGATAAAAGAACAACCCCAGTATATCCAACAGGAGCTGTGTAAATTACGGACGGACTTGTTGATACAACCGCAGTAACTGTTTGGAATACGTTAAGTGCTAATGCCATTTTATTATTCTCCTCCTAGTGCGAGTATAAATGGTGTCATTGCAGAAAATAAACTCTTCGAATAGAATGTTCCACTAATAGTTCCTGTCTGCTGATTAATTACAACACCATCACCAATTCTAAAGTTTCCAGAATGATCTGTTGAGGTATAAATTACCAATCCACCATTTCTAGAATCAGTTTCATTTTCTTGAATAGGAACACCACCTTGCGATGGAAGAGATGCATTAATATTTGTGCCAGATCCAATATATTCTAGAGAGTGTCCAGATGCTAGTATGCGACTTTGTTTAAAAAATGGAACTGTTGTTCCTACACCAACTGCAAAAGGAACATTATCAGTAAGAGTAATTGTGCAGATTCCAGATGAAACTGGTGTTGAACTTTGAATTGAATAATAAGTTGGAATTAAGTTTGCAGTTCCTGTTGCAGAATTAATTCCAGATGATGGCATACTAAAAGAAACAGATGGAGGAGTTGAATCATATCCTCTACCACTAGAAACCATCTCAACTGAAATTACTGATCCATTTCTAACTTCGGCAACAGCAGAAGCAGGAATTCCCCAAGGTGTTGATGGAGATCCAATTGTCACTTCAGCATTTCCAGTATAACCAGTTCCACCAGAACTTACAGTTATACCACCAACTGTATAATAAAGGTTTTGGAAATAAACAACTTGACCATCAAAAGGTCTGGATACATTTATTTTAACTGTTCCACCACTTACATATGTGTGAGGTAAGGTAGATGAACCAACATAAGTAGAAAAACTATTTGCTGCTCCAACTGAAGCAACCTCAAAAATATATCCTTTATTTCCAGATGGATAAGTGACAATTCCTGGACCTGAGGAACAAGTGAATGCAAGTCCAGCAATTGTCACTCCCATTCCAACATTCAAATTGTGATTTGATGAAGTTGTGACTGTTAAAATGCCACTTACATTATCGTATGTTGCACTGGAAACATTAAGTGTAGGAACGTTAAGGTCTAAAACAAAAGTATCTGAATTTTCTGCTGATGCACTTGTTATAATTCCAGAATATTTTTTTGGTCCTACACCATCGGAGACTAGAGCATAATTTCCAAAGGAAGAATTGGAGTTTGTTAAATCGCAAGCAGATCCAGATCCACAATAAACTGCAATGTCATTACAGATAGTGAACATCGAAACTAACTGAGCGTATCCTTCGTTAGTGATAGAACAACCAATTCCACCCTGATTGTATTGCGTATAACTATCAAGAACCATTGATTTTAGTGGTCCAATGCACTTTGAACCATCAATCTTAAGACCAATACTATTGGGAATAAAATTTGTGCAATTTTGAATATATGGCGACTGACTAGAATAACCTACTTGATTTGGATTAAACGCAAAAACTGCCTTTCCTTCATTGAGAGTTCCAGTAAAGGACATTTCCGCAACATAGTTGCCTTCAAGAACGTAAAATAAATCTGAATTTGCGTTTTGTGGGGATACTGATACTTCTCTTAAACTATCCCCAACAACAGAAACTTGTTTTGGTAAAATTAGAGGATTATTTTCTACATAAGATCCAGCACTAACTTTAATAACTGTTCCTGCTGTTGCTGTTGTAAGTGCTGCTCCAATTGTTCTCTTGGCATCTCCAAGTTTTCTTCCTGTGTTTGTATCGTTTCCATCTGCAGTGACATATAGAATATTAGTAACCGTTGCGCCGGCACCAACTGAAATGATGTCGGTTCCAACCCCAGCACGTTCTCGCGCTATAAAAAGTTCGCCATCATTTGTGTTTACAGCCAATTCCCCCAAAGGTAAGTCATTTACCGTTGGTCTCTTTCCGGGAACTGCTGATCTTTTTATTCTAATAATAGGTGCAGCCATTCAAGTCCTTTGGTGGTATATACCGTAGAACCGAATATATATTCGGTATTTTTATTATTTATCAAAAACTTTCCTCTTGCTTTGCAGTTCTTTTTTGTTTAGATGACAAAGATTGTATCTCTTTTGTTAGAGAAGTTATTTTTTTATTTAATTGCTCCACTTGAGTTTCTAATACAATATTTTGATTGAAAAGTTCAAATGACTTTTGTTGATATTTTGCAAGAACTGCCTTCAGATCATCTTCAGACATAAAAAAGGAGGAGATAACTCCTCCTATTTAGAATATGGAATCAATCCTTAGAAAGTTCCAGCATCAATCGTAATATTTTGGAGTTGTAGTTCGGAACCTACACATCCGATCACTTGAGTAGAACCACCGGTACAGGAATTATTAATCCAGAGATCTCCGATTTCAAGTGCTGCATAAGACGTAAATGTGATTTGTGGATTATCGTTTCCTGTTCCGCCACCATCACTGATTACAGAACCTAACTTAAATCTTGAATTTCCTTGTTCCCATACAAGTGCGGATTTCTTTGCAGAACTATCATAATAATTAAATAGAACTCCAAGATCCCAAGTAGTGGAAGAAGAAGGAGCAGATCCATCAACAACACCAAGTTCAATAGTACGATCTTCTACTGTTATTGAAGCGGTATTAACCTGAGTGGTGTTTCCGTTAACATATAGATTTCCACCAACTGTCAAATCGCCAGCTACTGATGCGTCATCTGCAGCAAGTGTAAGAACAGTTGCTCCAGTATTTGAAGACTGAATTGTGGTAGTTTTGATTGTTGGAGCACTTAAAGAAGTTCCGACAATTACATCATCTGGAAGTCCAACAGTAATTGTTTGTCCAGATACTGACGTATTAACCTCACTTGCTGTTCCAGAAATTGTGAGAGTTTGTGAAGTATTAACAGTGCTTGGACCGCCACTATCAGCATTTAAACCTAAAGTTAAATCAACAGCATCTACGTATGCTTTAACTGCTTTTTGTGTTGGTAAATAATCATCACTGTTTTCGGTAAGAGTTGTGCTTGCAGAAATTCCAGTGATTCCAATTCCAGGAGTACCATTGAGTTTTAAAGTCGCTGTGGTGGTAATACCTGTTATTTTAACGTTCCCTCCAAAAGTGGCATCAACTCCAGAAAGACTAATTGCATTATTGGAATCGGAAGAACTTCTAATGCTATTGGTAATTACTTTTGCTTGGAATGAAACATCACCATTGGAATATAAGTACATTGCATTGGAACCACCACCTGCTTTGATGTAAGCATTAACTTCATTAACACTACCAACACTCAAGACACTTGAAACACCTACGTTTCCTGTGGCTGGATTGATTGATAATCCAATACCAACTCTTAAAGTTTCTCCAGTTTGTCCTGCAAGAGTATCAACAAATGGAACATAATATCCTGCGTTTGTCGATGTTGAAGTTGTATCGACAGTAACTGCTCTCGTTGCTGTTGATGCAGTACCAGTAATGTTCCCGTCAACAGTTACATTACCAGTAAAATAACCATACTGTGTTGTGAAAGTATTGGTTCCGGGGTTATAGTAAACACCATCATCAGTATAAACGGTTTCGTTTGTTGCAGAACCATTGTTTGCATCAACAAACGTTAAGTAATAATTTGCATTTGTATTACCCGCATTAATAGTCTTAATTTGATCTGCGGATGATGCATTTCCTGTGAATGCGCCATAAAAGTTTGATGCAGAAACTGATGTATCACCTATAGTGACACCAGTACCAACGGCAAGGCGAATGCCATTTGCCATTGTTGTAGTTCCAATCGCTACACCATAATTAAAAGCAAATGCATCAGTTGAGAATCCAAGAGTTCCACTCTTGAACCACATCATTTGCTTATAAGTGCTTGGAAGTGTATTAATTCCAGAAGCATCAAAGTTTACTAACGGTGTTCCTTCAGTTGACGCAATTGCAACACCTGCGTGATTTGCTGTCGTATCGTTTGCTGGTGTAGTTGTAGTATATCCAAGAACAATGTCTTTGTTTTCAATAAAGACATCAGTACCACGAAGAGTGACTGTAGTTCCACCAATATAAACATTACCAGTAACATCTAAATCGCCAAGAACATCAAGATGACTTGAAACTTCTACAATTCCCGTGGCAGAATTTAAGTTTAATTTATCCGATGAAGTATCAATTGTATTTGGAGATGTGATTCCAATTTTTACTGAGTCGGCAATAACTCCTGTAGTGAATGTGCCGACTCCAGCAAAATTTGCATTTCTCCATTGTCTAGATGAATCACCAAAATCGTAAGTATTTGTTGAATTTGGATATAACCCAGAAGTAAACTCACCACCAATGCTAATATTATCTCCAGTATCATCGCCAATATTGATTGTGCCGCCCTTAAAAGTAACAACTCCAACAAACTCACTATATCCTTGAACGTTTATATTTCCGCCGATTGTAAGGTTCTTATTGATTCCAACTCCACCATCAATTTGAACCGATCCAGTATTGGCATTACCTAAAGTATTATCAGTAGTATCTGTGAAAGTAGCAATACCACTAAAAACTGGATTAGCGGATCCACTTGCCCAAGTTAAATTACCACTACCATCATTTGTAAGAACAGAACTTACTGCACCCTGAATTCCTGGGAGAATATAAGTTATATTTCCAGCAAGAGTATCTGGAGATTTAATAGCAACATAATTTGTGCCATTTTTATCGACTAACTTAAAGCGAAGTGAGTTAGTTCCATCTTCTCTTCCCCAATAACGATGAGAACCGAAGAATTTATTGTTTGCGACTGAGGTATCAATACCAATAAAAAAATCAAAATTGTTTAACGAAATTGCGGGTTCACCTGGGCGGAGTGCAGGTACAGTTCCTGCTACCCCTGCATTACCTCTTTTAAACTGAAGTACTGGTGCAGGCATTTCTTTATTCTTTTATTTTTAGTTATTTATTCTATTCAAAAAGTACCAGCATCAAGATCGATACGATCATCGAGATCAATATCAACACGATCAAGAAATGCAGTTGCATATCCAACCAGTCCTGGTTGAGTTGTTTCGTTTGCTGCTGCAGAATTGAGGACAACATCTGGATTAACATCTTTCCATTTATCCAGATTTGCATCATACATCAAAACATATTGATCATTATTTCCACTTATCTGAACATCCGAAAGTTCTTTTAGTTTCATTGGAGTTATGCTCCTGTAGAAGGATGTTTTATATGTATTTAATTCCGTGTACTTAACTGAATAGTTATTTCCAGAAGAAAAAGAAACTTTATATGTCATACAGATACGCTCTCTTCTACGATTGCAGTTCCTTTAATAACTTTTATTTTCTTTCCACCAATCGTTAAAACCACATCAAAATAATTTCTACCAGACTTAAGATTTGCAGTCTGTGTCGATGTTAAACTGAGTACGATAGTTCCAGTCGATGCAGTAATATTTTTTGAAAACTCTTGATATGAAGTATCTTCAGGATATTTACGAATTGATGCGTATGTTGTAGTCAGTCCTGAGAGAACTGTTGCAGATTGATCCGGATCAAAAAGATTAAAAGTTGCTTCAAAGTGAGTTCCTTTTTCAATAACTACGTTTGTAATTTCAGCAACTGCCATTTGTCTGGGGGATTTTTAAGTATTTATTATATTTGCTTTGGTATCAAGAATATGATGGATAATTTTTAGATAACCAATCTAAATTTTTTCTACTATCACTAATATTATACCACCCAATCCCTGCTACAGACTGATAAACCATATCAAAATATTCTTCATACATTAAAGCAATTTTTTCCATTGAAAAATTTTCTGCCCATTCCCTGCATTTTTTAGGACTTATTTGATCTATATTATTAATAGCCCAGATAATATGATCAAAAGTCCTGCACCTATACCCTGTTATTCCGTGTAAATTATTTTCTGGAAATGCTCCCCAATCGGTCGTTATTGTTGGAGTTCCTGATAATAAACTTTCTATTTGAACTCCACCAAAAGGTTCACTGTATACTGAAAGAATAAAAGATGCCTTTGCTTTTGACATTAATTTTTTTCTAGTTTCAATGTCAGCGTATCCAACATATTCAACATTTTTTGGGATTTCCGAAAATCCCATACTTTCTATAGATCCTTGACCAGCAATTATGAGTTTCTTGTCTAATAGTCTAGTTGCATTAATTGCAATATTTGCCCCTTTGCTTGATGTTATTCTACCAAGATATAGGAAATAATCGTCTTTGGTTTCATTAAACTCAAATTCTGATAGATCAAAATAATTTGGAATTACTGCGTGATACCAATTTTCAATGGGTTCACTTATATAATTTGGTCCATTAACAGCAGAGCGAATTGAATATGACTCATACACTCTCCATTTTGCGAAATGTCCTCCCGCATATCCTATTCCAGGCTCTACAGTAATCATATCAAAATGGACATCTGCAATTGGTTTATGTCCAGATCCCCAGAAGCATAGTAAGAAATCGTTTTTTCTTTTTCTCTTTTGAATTTCTTCTATAGTTCTTTTGTAAAAAACTTTATACGCATAATCTTCAGTATCAAACGTAAAAAAATTCTTTCTCCAATCATAATCTCCATACGTTTTTTTCAAATCATCATTTGTAAGAACAGATACGTGTTCATCGCACACTACATCAGAATCCTCGTGTCCGTAGTGAATTATTTCGTGTCCACGTTCTTTCATCATACGACAAAACTTTAACACTTTTTGCGTATAAGCACAAGCGTTATATTCTCTGTTTGTAACGGTATGAGGTAATCCAAGGCAATGAAATCTATACTTCATAACTAAAGGCACAAAAAAAGGCAGGTATGAACCTGCCTTATTTATTTTAGATCATTCGCCCGCAGGTTCTTCGGATTGAATTTCCGATTCTGTAGTTTCTGCAGTTTCATCTTCAGGAATTTCTTGTTGTGGAAACTCCTGTGGGTCTAAAATTTGAAGAGTCTCTAAACCACCAATAAGTTTAGTTCTATACTCTGTCGCTCTCTCCAACTCAGCAGAAAGCTCAGAAATTTTTAAATTCACTTTATTCAAGTCTTCTTGAAAAGTGTTTCTTAGATCATTAATTTCCATAATAGTCTCTAAAGGGGGGTCAAATTAATTTTATTGTGAATGAGTAATTTTGTCAAGAAAGAATTTCTTCAAGTCTTGTTTCAAGATCTGCTTTTGTCCATTCGCCAAATCCTGGATACTCTTCGCCAGACCAAACTACAACAGGAATTCTTTTGGGTGGAAGATTTTCATCTTCGGATTCAAATTCCAGAACAACGGAAACTGATGGAATCTTAACTATTTCGTGAACTTCTATAATTTCCGCTGAAGATCCAAATACGACTCCTTGGGTTGTGTATGGATTATCTAGTGCCAATGCCATTTTTATTATCTTTAATAAAGATTACGAATTTATTTATAATATTTTTCTATCTTGAAAGTAGATACTTTTGGGCATTTATGCAATCCAATCGTATTCTGTTTGTTATAGTTTTGTTATTGGTGTTAACTGTATTAGAACTTCCGTATTTACTATTTTCTTCAGATGAAAAAGAAATTCTGTAAATATTTTGATGCTGATGAACCAAATAATCATCGGTAAACCAACATTTATATAAGGAAGGTATTCTAAAATACTTTTCCTTTTTCATAAACATACAAGTGCCAAAATTATAAAATTGACTCCCTAGAGGAATTTTTTTATTAATTGATATTTTCTCTATAGATGTGTTGTGATTTGAATGAACTATTTTTGATCCTATGATATCAATTTTTGAAAAATCTTGCTTTAATACAAAATTTAATACATCTTCTTGTAGAAATATATCATCGTTTAAAATGCATATAAAATCCGAACTAGAGCGATCAACCCCAATATTCCAAGAGGGTCCAACAAATATATTGCTGGGTTGTTTGCAATATTGAATCTTTTTGTTTTCTATTAATTTTTTTGGTTTGTTCTGGTAAAGATTATCAATAATTATTATTTTTTTAACATCTTGATAATTAACATATTTTTCCAAAAAATGTGGAAATAATTTGAATTTCCACATTGTTGGAATAATTAAATCTATCATTTTTTAAATTCTTTTTCATAAAATTGTTTTACTTGCACTTCAAAGTCTTCAAAATTACCAATATACATTTTTTGTCCGTGGTGATGGGATGAATTTTTTCTATCTACCCATATATTATATCCTAATTCTTTAATTTTATTGCAGAAAACAAAGTCTTCACTAACAAACTCATTATCTATTTCCGAATATTCAAAAATCTCTTTGAGAGTAACTAATTTAAATTTGACCGTCTCATTAGATTCATATAAATCTTTCATTACAGATTTATCAATTTTTAAAAATCCAGTTCCAATATAATTTACAGTGAAATAATCACCATCAGTCTTTTCGTTATTATAGTCAAACCTAACATTGAAAATGTTATCTTCATTTTTGAGGCAGACTGGCAAACCAATAACTTTTTTGTTTGAATTTAAAATTTTATAGAATACTTTAGGATCCCATTTTTGATCAGAATCAATATAAAATAAACAATCAACATCCATTTGATATGCATTATCAAATAAAATATTTCTTGCCATAGGGAGAATAGACTCCCCAGGCATTATTAAAGGAAAAATGCGAACATTATGTTTAATTCCCAAATAAATTGTTTCAATTAGACTATTTAAGTACCAAGCATCAACCTTTCCATCCAATGAAGGAGTCGCAATACAAACACGTCTTTCTTTTGATTTATTATTTGAAAAACCTTTTTTGGGGTCAAGATCCAATAAACTTGTTCTCATATAAAATCATTGCAATTTGACATTATTTATTTGTTTTCTAATTGTTCAATTCTTTGAAGAAGCATTGAATTCTGATCACTCAATTCTTGAATTGCCTTTACTAAAATTGGAATCAGTTTTCCTGGAGCCATTTCATAACGATCTGGATTTGTTGCATTTACCAAATTGGTATATTGGGGATCATAGTTATTTTCAACTTCTAAAACTTCTTGTGCAATGAATCCAATATCCTTTAATCCAATTCTAGCACCATCTCTTTGATTCCATTCAAATTTAACAGGTCTTAGGTCATTAACAAAATTCAATCCTTCTTCAATGTCAGATATATTATTTTTATCTCTAATATCAGATAGAGAAGTAATCGTAGTGACCTGACATCTAAGTGATGTGACACTAGAGTTTCCTAGTGTTATCTCATTACTAACTGTAGCAGTAGAAGATGTGGCACTATTTCCAATACAGGTATTATTAGATCCTGTAGTAATATTATTTCCTGCATTGTGTCCAAGAGCAGTATTAGATCCTCCTGTTGTCACTGCAGTTAGTGCATTATAACCAATAGCAGTTCCATTAGAAATGTTAGATGCTGCAACAAGAGCACTAGTTCCAACAGCAGTTAAGTTGCTTAAAGTGCTACCAGCAGAACTAGAACCAGTACCAGCACTAGTACCAATAAGAACATTATTTGCACCACCTCTTATATAATATCCAGCACTAGAACCAACAGTTGTATTATTAGCACCTGATGCAGTATAACCAGCAGCATAACCTAATAAAGTGCTACTAGTTGATGAATATAAATTATAACCAGCACTAGATCCTAAAGTAGTATTGTAATATCCTGCAGTGTTGTTAAATCCAGATAAGGAGCCAATGAAGGTATTACTACCAACATTGGATGAAGTGGAATTATAACCCGCTTGATAACCTAGAGCAGTACTGTTGGAAGAGAAGGTTTCCTGGAAAAGTGCTTGATAACCAATAGCGACATTATTTGTACCTGTTGTCAAACTGGTAAGTGCTTGTCTTCCTACTGCTGTAGTATTATCAACGGTAGTAGATCCTCCTGCACCTACACCAATAAGAGTAAGACCGGTCATCGCGGCAGATACATTACCAACACTAGATCCAACTAATGTATTTGATGATGAACCTGCAGTTAATGAAGAACCTGCATTATGACCTAGAGCAGTGTTGTTAGTTCCGGTGGTAATTGTGGATAAAGCACTGTGTCCAAGCGCAGTATTAGATCCTCCTGTTGTAAGAGTATCTAATGCATTATAACCAATAGCAGTTCCATTGGAAATGTTGGATGCTGCAGTGAGAGCACCACTTCCAACAGCAGTTAAGTTGCTTAGGGTGCTACCAGCAGAACTAGATCCAGTACCAGCACTAGTACCAATAAGAACATTATTTGTACCAGATCTTATATAATATCCAGCACTAGAACCAACAGTTGTATTATTAGCACCTGTTATAGTATATCCAGCAGCATAACCTAGAAGAGTGCTGTTGGTAGAA
>JACCDW011296392.1_pt1 | contig 26566 bp, 42 predicted proteins | sample 7449781 | NCBI WGS metagenome assembly JACCDW01 (sample SAMN15323449, study PRJNA562643) | freshwater metagenome | isolation source: river surface water | place: USA:Blue River Watershed | collected 2017-08-18
AGGATCCGCTAAAATTATCTCTCTCATCGCAAGAGACGAAAATCAGCACCTTGTCATTACTCAAAACATCCTCAATAAGTGGCGTGAGGGGGATGATCCAGAAATGCAACAAATTGCTAAAGAGGAAGAGGAGTGGGTAAAATCTGCTTTTGATAATTGCGTCAATGAAGAAAAGAGATGGGCACAGTATCTCTTTAAAGATGGTTCAATGATTGGTCTTAATGATAAACTACTTCACCAATATGTTGAATGGATTGCAAATCGTAGAATGAAAGCAATTGGACTTAAACCACTTTATGATGTTTCTGCAAAGAACAATCCTCTTCCTTGGACTGAACATTGGATTTCGTCTAAAGGTCTTCAAGTTGCTCCACAAGAAACAGAAGTTGAATCTTATGTTGTTGGTGGAATCAAACAAGACTTGAAAACGGATACATTTGCTGGATTCCAACTTTGATTCTTCGGGGGCATTTGCCCCCTTTTTTTATAAATAACTAAAAAACTAGAGTATAAAAATGTCCAGTATTAACGATATTACAGACTTGTATAAGCAAATTAAAACTTCTGAAACTGCAGGAACTTTACTTTCTGAAGCAAGTTTTGAGATTGGTCCTGGACATAAGACAGCACAAAAAACTCAGAAAATTTATAATAAAGCAAAAGAGGGTGCTGGCACTGAGAGAGATTGGTTAAAGAAAACTGGTCCTCAACTTCCTTTAGCAAAATCAAAACCAGGAATGCAAGTTGCTGGTTATGAACCAGAAGGTGAGATTGTAGATGAAGCAAGAGGAATGTCTAAAGACGATATGCTCAATGTACTTAAAGGACACAAATACTCTAAGAGAGAACTTCTAGATATGAGTAAGAAATCAACAAAAGAAGGAAGACACGGAGAAGCAGCAGCATTTTACCAAGAGTTTGAAAAAGAAGAGTATATTTCGGAAAGAGAAATGACTTCTGGGGAAATGAAAAAAGAAAAGAAACTGAAGAAAAAGTATGATACTTCAGGAATGAAGGCAAGTATGATAAAGCAATATGGACCAGAAAAAGGAAAAAATGTTTATTTCGCAACTATCCGTAAACAAGCAATGGCAGATTCATTCGATTTAGATGATGCTTATGAGTACGTTATTGAAATGTTAGTTGCTGCTGAATATGCAGAGAATTATGAAGCAGCAGAGGTAATGTTTGAACATATTAGTGATGAATTTACTGCAACAATCCTTGAAGAGTATCTAGAAGAGAAGGCAAGAGGAACTAGAAAGAAGACAACAGTTCATGCATATGATGTTGACGAGACTCTTTTCTCCCATGGAAAAAAGGGAAAACCAAACGTTAAGGTTCATGTTAAGGATGCATCAGGAAAGAGAGTAAAGAGTTTAAGCAATCAAGAGTTTAATACTCATAAGTTAGAGAAGGGTCATTCTTATGACTTTAGTGAGTTTCAGAGTGCTAAAAAGTTCAAGGAAACTTCAAGTCCAAACAAAAAAGTCATTAAGGACATCAAGAGAAAGCAGGCAAGAGGACAAAACGTTCATCTCATCACTGCTCGTTCTAAGTTTGATAAACCAAGTGAATTCCAAGGACATCTCAAGAAGCACGGTATTGATGTAGATAAGTCGAAGATTCACTATACTGGTGGAATGAAAGGTGGTGATATTGGTAAGAAAAAAGTTGATGTTGCTAATGCAATAGCAAAGAAAAGTGGTGCTAAGAGCATTCACATGTATGATGATGCTGCTAAAGTTCACAAGGCATTTGAAAAAGAAAAGAAAGAAGCACCAGCAACAAAGAAAATCAAAACTCATATGGTGGCACCTGATAAAAAAGGTGAGTCCAGAGTTCGTTCTTATCAAGCAACCAAAACTGAAGAAATGAGTGCTTATGAATACTGGAAACAGTTTATTGATTGATAATGAAAACATTTAAAGAGTTTTGTGCTGAAGCATATTCATTAAACGAGTTTTGGTGGAATTCTCCACCTCCACCAAAACCAGAACCTCCAAAACAAGAAGTTCTTGCATATAAGAACTATAAACCTGGGACTTTAGATAAAAAGTCTGGAAAGTTTACTCAAAGAGCACATAGTCCTAAAGAGCAACAACGTTATGGTTGGAAACCAGTAAAGGCTTCAGTGTATGCACCTGGAGATAAGTTTACTCCCAACAAAACAACCGCAACTGGAGACCCACATAATTGGACTACTAGAAATGCTGCTGTTCCCTTTAAACATAAAGAAGGGCAAGCACCAAAGGGTCAAGGTGGCACTCCATCAATTCCTTATGGTTCTAGACTAGGACTCACTGCTAAACCAATGGGAAAAGATACTAAATCAACAACTGCAAAGATTAATGATGTTGGTGATTTTGGGAAAACTGGTAAAGTGAATAAAGATGTAAGTTTTGATGTATCACCACAAATTACAAAGGATATTGCTGGACCAAACACTACTCCAGAAAAATGGGGGAAAAGAATGGTTTATGCAAAAGTATCTCCTGCACCAAAACCTAAAAAATGAAGTTTAATTTTTCTTTTGGGAAGAAAAGAAGAGGAGTTATAGAATGGGCAAAGATTTCTATACTCCTTGAAGGTATTATTGAGTTTTTATCAAACAAATTTGGAATTGATAAGAAGAAACTTTGGGATATTGTAGATGAAATCCAAAGAGAACTTCTAAAAAGAGGATGGATTGATGATACTGTAAATGATTATGTCATCAATACTCCTGAGTTATTAGACCAAAGAGTTGAACGAGATGTAGATAAAGCAATAGAAGAATATAAAAAACTGGAAGAACCAGAACCAGTCAATATGAAGAACGAAGTGATATTAAAAGAAATTGAAAAACCAAAATATACAGAGACCCAAAAAAAGATTGTAAAGGATGCTGTATATTACGAAAAAGAACCTGATGGAAGTAAAGCACAAGATCTTCTGGGTGGAGAGATTGGCATAAAAGGAATTTGGAAAGTTGATGAAGATAAATAAAGGATAAATATTATTAAGAAAAGTACTTTTCAATACCCATAAAGAAGATGAAGAAAGAAGACTTGGATGCTTTAGCAGGTTTATATGAGGGTGTTTATTCACCTGCAAATAGTGGTGAATATCTGGTAGAGGAGTTAAATCTACAAGAAGCACCAATGACTGCTTTCCAAGCAGCAGGTGGTAATGCAAAATTAGCTCAACTTAATAAGGGAAGATCTCCAAGATCAGGTAGAGTTACTGCAGCTCAACTCGAAAGACAAGGACAAGAAAATTTATTTAAAGCTGGTGGTGGAAATGCTGCAATTGCAAAGGGACCTACTAGAACCCAGAATGTGAGGGGTGGTAGCACAAGACAAGTTCCAACCCTAACTAGACAAGATATTATTAATAGAGGATCTGTTGCAGCAACAAAACCAGCATCAACTGCTCCAAAACCACCTACACCAAAACCTGGAGATACTACTCCAGCAGCAAATAGACCAGCAACTCCTGCAGCAAAACCAGCAGCATCAGCACCAGGTGCTGCAAAGGTTGCTCCATCTTCGACAAAATCAGCAACCCCAGCAAAACCAGCAGGGTCAGCAATGGACCAGTGGGCTGCAGCTAATCCAAAACTTGCAGCAGCAAAGGCAGAAAGAGATAGAACAAGAGGAACTAGTGCAACTACAAATCCTCTTATGAAGGATTTCAAAGATAAACTTCCTGCACCAAAAGCACCTTCACCATCTACTTCATCAACTGCATTTGCAAAAACATCTCCTTCATTGAGTTCTTCATCTTCTGCAGTCAAGACTGCTGGTTCTACAGTTGCTGCTAAACCAACCACAAATCAAACTTCAACTGCATTTTCTAGTCCATCTTTAGTTAAACCAGCAGCACCTGCACCTGCAGCAAAACCTGCTGCAACAATACAAAAGAAACCAACAGGACCTGGTACTGGTGCAATGACTAGAGGTGGAGCATCTGGAGATGTTGGTCCAAATGCTAGAACAATTCGTAGTTCTTATGAGTGGGGTTCAAAGGCAACTCTTAAGGATGTTGCAAGTCTTTATAGTTCAATCTATGAGGGTAAAAAGAAGGACCAAGACCAAGATGGTGATAATGATTTCGCAGATGTAAGAATTGCAAGAATGATTGCATCTGGAATGTCAAAAGCAGAGGCAATCGCAGCAGTTAAGAATAAGTCTTATAACGAAGAAGTTGAACTTGATGAAGCAACCAGAATGCGTAAGGAACTCGGTAAAGAAGGTGAGACTGCAACCCGTAAGGAACTTGCAGCACGTTCCAAGGCATACAAGCGTTCTGATAGTGTAGACAGAACTATCGCAGCAGCAGAAAGAGCAGCAGATTGGTCTGGAGACGAGAAGAAAGCAAAGGCTCTCAGAGGTCTAGCATCATCCAGAAGAGGGTCTGTAAGAGACAAGCCAAGAGCAGGAATGAGAGGTTATGCTGCTAAGGTAGAGGGTGGTGATAAGGACCTACAATCTGCAAGACAAAGAGCAATGTCTGCTGGAACTCTAACTCCAAAAGAGAAAAAGCAGTTGGGTGAAGTTTATGAGATTGTAGCATCATACCTCCTTGAGAACAACTTTGCTGCAACTCTCAATGATGCAAATGTAATCATTGAAAATATGAGTGAAGTATGGTTGGACCAAATTCTTACAGAAAAGAGTGGAGAACAACCACTTCCATATGGTCGTATGATGAAAAAGTCAGATGAACTTGCTGATTCTGATGATAAAAAGAAAAGAAAAAGAGCAGCAAGCATCTACTTAGCAGCAAATGCTCCTAAGGGACCAAAGATTAAAGTTAGATGATATAGTTCACATAATTTTACACCCTCTTGACGGGGGTGTTTTTTTATGTCTAAAATGACTCTGTGGAGTTTCAAGAAAATTCTAGGTTCTAAATAGCTCAAAGTACAATAATACAATATGAGTTATGAAAACCCTTGGAGATTCAATGGGGAAATTTTTGAGTCAGATAATATTCAAGATAATTTTGGTTTTGTATATCTTATATCTTGCATTCCGACTGGTCGCAAATATATTGGTAGAAAGTATTTCTGGAGTTTCCGCACACCAAGAGGAAAATCTAGAAAAGTTAAGTCAGAGTCCGATTGGAAAAAGTATTACGGCTCCTGTCCTGAACTCAAAGTCGATGTTAACCTTTGGGGGAAAGAGTCATTTAGTAGAACAATCCTCAGTCTCCATAAAACAAAAGGAAAATGCAATTACGAAGAGACCAGACAACTCTTTGTAAATAACGTTTTGATTGAGTCTCTTGACGACGGGACTCCTGCGTATTATAATTCTAATGTCCTAGGAAGATATTATCGGAAGGATTATTTTAATGAGTGACCTAAAAGTTAAAAAAGTCTGCAATACACTTATTGAAGACCATATTAATCGTATGCACGAATTGTGTGATGAGGGTCGAATCAAAGATGCTGAAAGTGTTTATGGTGAGATTCGAGATTGGGTGATTCAAAAAGAAAATCTAGAAGTTTTATCGTTGGAGTATATTAGTGGTTATTTCCTAGATTTGTAATAAAACTAAATAATCACTTATAATGTAAAATCCAATCTAGGATCCCTATTATGAGTAGGGTTTTTTATTATGAGACTGTGAATGAAAATTTAGAGCCGTGGGTACTGCCCCTGAGACGGGGAACATCTCCTTTACCTAGACGGATGTAGAGTTCAATTAATTTTAATGCAATCTATCTTTACAGTAGCCTTGCCCCTTCTGGCAACGGTTACAACCAGCACGGCATCACTGCCATTCGTCAACTACAAGATGCAAGGTCCTCCACCTCCAGTGGAACCAACAACTAAACCATTTTCCGTTATTAAAGAATTTGACCTTGTAGATGAAAAGAAGACAGCAATCCGAGAGGTTGCTCCCGAAAAGCCAAAAGAGAAAAGACTAATTTGTAAAGGGTGTAATGAACATGAAAATACTGCCCTGGCATTCTTCCAGGATCGTGGTATTAAAGACAGAAACGCCCTTGCTACCATCATGGGTAATATTCGTCAGGAATCAACTTTCATTCCTAATATTTGTGAAGGTGGTAGCAGAACCAGTTGGAGTAATTGCGGTGGCGGTTACGGACTGATTCAATGGACATCTGCCAACCGTTATTATGGATTGGGTGATTTTGCTAAGAGGTATGGTGGTTCTCCATCATCACTTCACACGCAACTTCGTTATCTTACGAATGAAGTTCAATGGCAAAGTATAGAAAACCAGATGAAGACTCCTGGTAAGTCTATTGACCGCTATATGAACTATGCGTATAGTTGGATTGGTTGGGGGCATCATGGTGCTCGCACATCTTATGCCTATGATTATGCTTCCAGACTGATCACGGTAGAAATTTGATACAATAGAATAGATGGGGAAAGTATATTACTTTCCCTATTGCTAAAATAAATTAAATGAATTAAACTAATAATATATTGCGGGCATGGTGTAGAGGTAACATACCATCCTTCCAAGTTGTAGTCACGGGTTCGATCCCCGTTGCCCGCTTTTTATGAAATAAATATCTTATTAATATATGGTGAATAAAATGCTAAAAATAAGATGTAAAAATTGTAACATTGAATTGGAGTCTCACCCAATAAAAACAAAATGTTGTGGTTGTGATAATATTACAACAATAACAGGAGAGAAAATTACTGCCCTGGATTTATCTTTAGTTGAACTTATAATTTCTGGAAAGGATAATTCTCCCAAGACTGTATTAAGCAGAGAAGATTTGCTCTATCAAGAATCTAGAAGAAATAGAAAAGTAAAAAAACTTGAATTTGAAATTAAATAATTATGATAAAATCAATAAAATCAATTACAGTTGTTGGAGGGGGAACATCTGCTTGGTTGACTGCTTCTTATCTAGTTTCAAAATGTTCCCCAGATGTTAATATAACTGTTATTGATAAATTTGATGGTTCTCCAGTTGGGGTTGGTGAAGCAACACTGATTCCATTTTTATCTTTTATGGAAAAGTGTGGATTTCCCGAAAAAGAATGGTTTAATGAAATTGATGCCACGATTAAAGGCGGTATATTATTTGAAAATTGGCAGATTGATGGTGAAAATATATGGCATCCATTCTCCTATGCGAAGTTTGGTAGTAACTATGATAATAATTTGAGTCTTTGGTCAAATACTCAGCACTTAAATTTTGTTGATTATGGACTACCAGATTATGAATTGTATATTGCAAATAAAAAAGTTAATTTGGAATCTGTAAAATCAATTGCCAGACATATTGATTGTGGAAAACTTGTAAAATTTATAAGAGAAAAATTACAAGATAAAATTTCTTTTATAAACTCAGAAGTTGTTGATGTTGTAAAAAATAATGATGGATATATTGCAAGTATTAAACTAAAAAATAATCAACAAATAAAATCTGACTTATATATTGATTGTACTGGATTTAAAAAAGTATTAAGTAATGATAGTATAAAAGTAGATTTATCGAATAGATTATTTTGTGATACTGCAATCGCAGGTCATATACCATATAAAGATAGAAAAATCGAACTCCATCCGTACACGGCATCTGATGCAGTTGAGCATGGGTGGATATGGAAAATACCAGTTAAAAGTAGAATTGGTAGTGGATTAGTTTTTAATAGATCAATTACTGATATTGAGACCGCAAAAGATTATTTTGTTAAGTACTGGGATAACAGAGTAGAAAAAGAATCCCTAAAAGTTATTGACTGGACACCTTACTACAGTGAAAAATTCTGGAATGCTAATGTTGTAAATATCGGATTATCTGCAGGATTTATTGAACCACTTGAAAGTACAGGACTTCAGTTTATCCAAATGGGAATCGAATTATTAGATAGAGTATTAAATTCTTCTTTTTATAGTCAAAATGATATAATTTTATATAATAATAAGATGACTATTGCATATGATGAAACTGTAGATTATGTTTCTATGCATTATTTTAATACAAATAAAGAAGGAAAGTTTTGGGATTTTGTTAGAGAAAAAACTAAAAATCTAAATGAAAGGACAAATTTCTACTTGGAATTGATGAAAACCAATAATATACACATCAACATAAGTTCTGGTGAAACTATCTTTGGTAAATATAACTGGATGTTATGGTTAGTGCAACTTGGGTATCCAATGGGTAAATTTGCAACAAGTTTTAATGATAATGAATTAATTCATGAACTTAATAAGTATTATGATTTCAACTATGAACTAGCAATGAGTTCCATGGATGCTGATACATTTTGTGATTTATATGGTGGATAATTTAATAATTTTTTAATCAAAGTCATCAAACCAACAAATTTGATGACATTTTGCTGTAAGTGATTATTATATAGTAGTAATACGCATTAATCGTATGGATCAGCACACCTATAATAATTGGGTGAAGATCAAAGCAACTTTTGAGGAGTCTGGTAATACAGACAACATGTTTTATAAAAGAGCTGTAGAGATTGTTAAAACCAGAAGAGACCCTCTCGCAAAATTTCTTGGAGATGAACAGTGATGGAACCTCAAGATGAATTTATTACAAGAACTGAAGTGAAGGAGATGATTGATGATGCCATACGAAGACATAATCGTAATGCTGCGATTATTTCAATGTGTGTTGGTTGGGTTGTTCTTGCTCTTTTTGCTGAAGGTCTTCTTCGACTTATTGGAGTAATACCACCAGTATTCTCATGGCTCAAAATCACTCTGAACTAATTTTTTTAGTTCCTTGGTTAGTCTTAGTGGGAATATCTTTAACAATGATTGTGCAGGGATGGATGATTATGAATGCCCATCATGGATATTCAAAAAGTCCAAAAGTAAAACATCCAGAACTTAACAACGTTAAAGCAGGAGATTCCTTACTAGTGGCTAGATTTACAGACGAAGACATGGCAAAATTGCAACAAAGAGTTACTGAGCAAAAAATGCAGGAACTTTTTGAGGAACCATCTACATATGAAGACGATGACTACGACGGATTGGATGATATTTATTGAATTTGTTTCGCATATGCTGTATATGTTTATAGCATTTATGTGCGGAATAATTATTGGGTATATCGTAGGATTCAGAAACGGAGGAGGGGAATGATTAGGTTAATTTTTTCTACTATTTGTTTATTTGGATCCATACTACTTTTTATTAACTGGGGACTAAACAACGCATATCCACAATAGGAGATACTATATGAAGATTTTTTTAGATACTGCTGATATTTCATTTATTACATCAGCATACGAAACGGGACTATTGGACGGAGTTACTACTAATCCATCCCTCATTCTTAAAAGTGGAAGGCAACTTTTAGAAGTTATTCAGGAAATTTCTAACTTTAAAAATTTACAAAGCATATCTGCAGAAGTTGTTGCAGAAACTGCAGAAGAAATGCTTTCACAGGCACAACAGTATTATACAATCTCATCGGCAGTCACAATCAAAGTTCCTTGTACTGTAGAAGGACTTAAAGCTTGTAAGTTTCTTTCTGATAACGGAATTAAAACAAACGTGACCCTTGTGTTTTCAGTAGCACAGGCAATTCTTGCATCAAAGGCAGGAGCAACGTTCATCTCACCTTTCGTTGGTCGTTGGATGGACAACTCTATTGATGGAATCGAACTCATTAAGAATATTCGCAAAGCATTTAATCACTCTGGAACATCTACACAAATTCTTGCAGCATCTCTTCGTGATGTGAGGCAAGTAGAACAATCTGCTCTTGCTGGTGCAGATGTTGTCACAATTCCTCCAGTTGTGTTTTGGGCAATGTATAAAAACATTATGACTGATAAGGGTCTGGAACTTTTTCAGAAAGATTGGGATGAAGTCCTTAAATCTACACAAAAATGAAAAAGGAACATCAATGTTGGCATTTTGTAATGTCATCATTAGCAAGGATATATGGAGTTAATAAGATAAAAAGTGAAGAAAGATTTCACTCCTTTGCATTGGAGTGGTGCGATGAGCATAATTATACTTGTAATATTCACCTTGATGACTTAAATAAAGTTGATAGGTATTTTAAAGAACAATATGAGTCTTGGGAGCAATAAATGAAAGTAGGATTAATCGGACTTGGACGGATGGGAGAGGGAATGTCCCGTCGTATGATGAAAGCAGGAATAGAAGTTTGGGGGTATCGTAGAAACTATGAAAAAGCAAACGAAGCCTTTGAAAAGGGATTTGTTAATGGAATTGCAACTACTATTGAAAATCTTGTTAAAGTAGTTAAACATAATAAACAAGGTAAATATCAACCAGGAATTTTCCAGATGGTTGTTCCTGCCGAAACTGTAGAGGAGACTATTAATGAGTTATTACGATATTGTAGTGAGGGAGATATTATTATTGATCATGGCAATAGCAATTTTAAAGACAGTCGGAAAAGAGCAGAACGTTTGGCAAAGTTGGGTATCCAATATGTTGATTGTGGCACTAGCGGTGGTGTTTACGGTTTGGATCGTGGATACTGTCTTATGGTTGGTGGCGGAGATACTGCGGTCTCCACTTGTGCAAAAATATTTGATGCACTTTCCCCAGGAATCAATGCTGCCCCGAGGACTCAGTTTGACTCACCTTTGACTTCTGCTGAATTTGGTTGGTTGCATTGTGGTGGTCCAGGAGCAGGACATTTCGTGAAGATGGTCCACAATGGAATTGAGTATGGTATAATGCAGGCATATGCCGAAGGATTTAATATTATTAAAAATGCAAATGCAGGTGCAAAATATGTCAAGGAAGGAGATGCTGAGGTTGCTCCAATGGCAGACCCAGAATCTTATTGCTATGACATTGATGTTGCTGAGGTTGCTGAGTTATGGCGTCGTGGTAGTGTTGTTGGGTCTTGGCTTCTTGACCTTACCGCTGATGTTCTGCGGAATGATGGTGAACTTAAACAGTTCTCTGGAGGAGTTTCCGACAGTGGTGAGGGTCGTTGGACTGTTTCTGCCGCTGTGGACCTTGGTGTACCCGCTCCTGTCATTACTACTGCCCTTTTTGAAAGATTTAATTCACGCAACTTGGGCACTTTCGCATCCAAGGTGTTAAATGGTATGAGGTATATGTTTGGGGGGCATCATGTAAGATGAAACACGCATTAATTCTAAGTCTATGTTTTCTTCCTCTTGCAGTTATCTACATAGTAATGAAGGTATCATTATGGTTATCTACTAGCGTATCTGAAGTCAATTATGTCAGAGAGGATGCAAAACGAGAACACGGACCCTATTTGGAAGACCCATATGGAGACGTTGATGAGAAAGAAGAGGATTATTGAAACTAAGGAAATAATCGAAAAGGCAATTTTTGATTGGTACTTTGAGCAGGGTAAACCAGTTCCAGATTGGAAGGTAAAAAAAGACCCTCAGTGGTGGACTGATTATCTCAAGGAACTTTCTGGTGATTACGAAGGCAATGATGACTGGTAATTAAAATGATATTTCATATAGTAGAAAAACTAGCAGCAAATCCTTTCTTTCTTTTTCTTTGTGGATGTGGATTGACAATAGTGCCATTTGCAGGTATTATGTATATACACTCAAACTCTAATAGTAGTAGTGGAAAATAGTCACGGATGGACTCTAACAGCACTGGTCGGAAGCAATCCCCCCTTATAACAAAATCTGATTCACTCAGATATGTTGGTAATATTCTCCTTTTATCTGGATACTTTTTCCTTTTGTGGGGGGATATGAAAATTGGATTATTTGTAAAATGTGTTGGCAATGTTTTTGTTATTCCTTTTGCAATAAAATATAGGTTTTGGGACATATTATTTTTATGTGGTTTCTATGCTGCTATAGAAGTACCAAAGCTTATTCAACTTTTCCTAGTTAAGTAAAACTAGGTGGTGGAGCCGAGAAATCGAACAACTGATTGAGTTTCCAATTTCTCTAAAGAATTGGTGGTGCGGATGGGATAACTCCCGACTGGTTATTATTCCAGTTAAAAATGAAATATAATGAACTAAGAGGGGTTTACAAGACCCCTCTTCTTTAGTATGATATATACTAAAGAATTATTATTTTCTTGATTAAAAAATGAGTCAATACATTAAAACAGCACTTGTTCTTGGTGCTGGTGGCTTTATTGGAAGTCATATGGTAAAGAGACTACGTTCCGAAGGATATTGGGTACGTGGAGTAGACCTTAAGAGACCAGAATTTTCTCCTACTGAAGCAAACGAATTTATCCAAGGAGACCTTAGAGATGTAGATTTTGTTAGTAGAGTATTAGAATATAAAGGGGAACTTGGTAATTTTTATAATCATGTCCCATATCGTTATATTCAAGCATTTGATGAAATCTATCAGTTTGCTGCTGATATGGGTGGTGCTGGATTCGTTTTTACTGGGGAAAATGATGCAGACATCATGCATAACTCGGTGTCAATTAACTTGAATGTTCTTGAGGAACAACGTAAATTAAATGAAAGAGTCGGTACGAATACTACTAAAATTTTCTATTCTGGTTCTGCTTGCATGTATCCTGAGCATAACCAACTTGATCCCGATAATCCTGATTGTAGGGAGTCTTCTGCTTATCCTGCCAATCCAGATTCTGAATACGGTTGGGAAAAACTTTTTAGTGAGCGTCTATATTTTGCTTACAATAGGAATTACGGCATTCCTGTACGTGTTGCTAGATATCATAACATCTTTGGACCAGAGGGGACCTGGGAAGGTGGACGAGAAAAGGCTCCTGCTGCGATTTGTAGAAAAGTGGCATATCTTCCGACTGAGGGCGGCACTATTGAAGTATGGGGGGATGGTAAGCAAACAAGATCTTTCCTCTATATTGATGAATGCATCGAAGCAACCCGTCGAATGATGGATTCTGAATTTATGGGACCCGTCAATATTGGTTCCGAAGAAATGGTGACAATTAATCAACTTGTTGATACTGCTGCTAAAGTTTCTAATAAGGAAGTCGAAAAGAATCATATTCCAGGACCTCTTGGAGTTCGTGGTCGTAATTCCAATAATGACCTAATTCGTGAGAAACTTGGTTGGGATTATTCTCAGACTCTTGAAGAAGGTATCCGTAAAACATATGAATGGATTAGTGAACAAATTGCCAAGAAAGCATTATGAGTTGGAGAAATTCTCTATTAGACATCGCAGTTAACGACCATAATAGTTTTGAAAAAGAAGAATTGGTAAATTATGACGTTTATCAATTTGGTGTTTTCAATGGTGGGTCAATGAAAGAAATTGCTTCTATTTTAAACAAGCACAAAATAGAAGTGAATGCTTTCCACGGGTTTGATGTTTTTACTGGAATGCCAAAAGAAACAGCAGAACCCATCTTCCAAGATTCTTGGAATCCAGATATTTTTCCAGATGAATTTAATGTCCTTAAGTATATGAGTCTGGATACTCCAGATGATTGTGCAAAGTATATTGAGCAGGAAGTTCAGAATATCTTTACTAGCAGAAATAATCAAAGTAAAGTATCTGTTGTTGCTGGACTTGTTGAGGAAACTCTTCCAAAACAAAAAGATTTAAAACCAGCATTTTATGTGGATTTTGATTTAGACATTTATTCCCCAACCAAATATGCATTTGATTATTTGATGGAGAACAATCTTATTGTTCCTGGTACTTTAATTGGATATGATGATTGGGGTGGTACTCCAGGATTTGAAGAATTCAAAGATGGAGAATCGAGAGCACATAAAGAGATTCTAGATAAGTGGGGAATCTCAATGACTAAATTATATCAAAATGGATATGCGTATCCACATGTACAAACTCTTTGGATAGTAGATAGCTTAGAATGAAAATCTCAGTATTAGGTTCAAGTGGTCAGGTTGGAGCATACCTGACCGAATATCTCCGTGGAAAAGGTCATACAGTCAATGAATTTGATGTTGTGAATGGACCAGAACAAGATATGACAGTTATTCCAAATCAAAATCTGGAAGATAATATCAAAGATTCCGACTTTGTATTCTTTCTTGCATTTGATGTGGGTGGTTCTAGATACCTTAAAAAGTATCAGCACACATTCCAGTTCATTGATAACAATGCACGTCTGATGGCAAATGCTTTTGGACTTCTTAAAAAGTATAATAAGAGGTTTGTTTTTGCATCATCTCAGATGAGCAACATGAGTTATTCTCCATATGGGGTTCTTAAGAACGTCGGAGAACTCTATACCAAGTCTCTCAATGGACTTATTGTTAAGTTCTGGAATGTGTATGGTATTGAAAAAGACCACGATAAGGCACATGTTATTACCGATTTTATCCGTAAAGGATTTGAGACTGGTGTAATTGATATGCTTACCAATGGTCAGGAGCAACGTGAGTTTCTTTATGCTGAAGATTGCTGTGAAGCACTTGAAGCAATTATGGAAAACTATAATGACTTTACTTCAGAAGATAATCTTCATATTACAAGTTTCCATTCCACAAAGATTCTTGATATTGCAAATATTATTTCTGGTCAATTTAATTTGATTGATAAGTCAGTGAAGATTCAACCATCAGAAGAAAAAGATTCTGTTCAAATGGATAAGAGAAATCTTCCAGATACATATTTGACTAAGTGGTGGATGCCAAAAACAACTATCGAGCAAGGAATTGCTAAAGTCTTTGAGGCAATGAAGAATGAGCAAATTTAAGATTAATCTTTATTGCAACGATTCTCTTCTTCCTTCTACTTCAGATAAAAATACTTCTAAGTTTACTGAGTGGGTTTATGATGGTTCTGGAGAAGTTAATTTCTATGTAAATCAACGTTCTCTGGAAGCATTTTCTACGGTTCAAACCAAACCCACTTATATTTGGTTGTTGGAATCCAAGCAAATCATTAAACCAATCTATGATTGGATTATTAAAAATTATGAGTTTGCTGCTACCAGAGTTGATGGCATTTTTAGTTGTGATAGAGAATTGTGCGAAAAGTATCCTAAGATTAACTATGCACTCAGCAATGCTGCACCTTGGGTTGTAGATAGACAGATATTTGAAAAGACCAAATTAGTTTCTATGGTTTCTTCAAATAAGTCTATGGTTCCAGGGCATATAAAGAGACTTGAGTTTGTGAATAAGTTCAAAGACCAAGTTGATTTGTTTGGTAGAGGTATCAGAGATATTTCTTGTAAAGAAGAAGCACTAAAGGACTATATGTTCTCGATTGCAGTGGAAAATGCAGTCTATGATACTTATTTCACTGAGAAGATTACTGATTGCTTTGCTACTGGAACTATTCCAATTTTTTATGGATGTAGAGGAATTACTGAGTATTTCAATGAGGATGGAATTATATTTTTAGATGATGATTTCGATATTTCTTCATTGACAGAAGACCTTTATCATTCTAAAATAGATGCAGTTAAAGATAATTTTGAACGTTCTTTAAACCTTCCTGTTGCGGAAGATTTTATTTATACCAATTATTTTAAATGAGTCAATACAAATATTTTTCGGAAAATAATATTAAAGTCGATGGAGTAATCCACGTTGGTGCTCATCGTGGTGAAGAAATTTATGATTATGAAAAACTTGGTGCCAAACAAATTATCTGGGTTGAACCAAACCCAGATGTTTTTAAAGAATTAGAAATTGCATTAAGTCGAGCAGAAACAACAGTAGAGTCTCACGGATTTTGTGTTGCAGCAAGTGATAGTGATTGTGGGGAGATTGATTTTCATATTTGTTATGGACCAGATGCTGGTTTTATGACTGGTAATAAAGGATGCTCTTCTCTCCTTAAACCAAAAGGTAGATTTGAAGAGTGGCATAGAGAGACAATTAAAGTTGAAACTGTAAAGTTGGATACTCTTATTGAATCTAATGAATTTAATTATTCTGATTTCCAACTTTTGGATATGGACACTCAAGGTGCGGAACTTCTCGTATTAAAGGGTGCAACAAAAGTTTTGGAAAATGTTAAGTATGTGACAACTGAGGCAACTTGGAATAATCCAGATTATGTTGATAATGTTATGTTTGATGAACTCAAAGATTATCTGAAAGGATTTGGGTTCGAGCACGTAGAAACTTTCGAACATACCTCCGATTGGGGAGACGCACTTTTTGTAAAAACAAGTAAGGAGTAAAATGGCAATTTCATTTAATGGTCTTGGTAATGCAGGACGACTCGGTAATCAAATGTTCCAGTATGCTGCTATTCGAGGCATTGCAGCAAATCGTGGATTTGATTGGATGATTCCACCAGAAGGTGCAGATAGATGTGATAATTATGGACTTTTTGATGGTTTTAAACTAACTAATTGTCAAGAAAAAAATCAGGGAGAACAACCCAAACAAATGATTTCTTGGAGGGAATTCCACTTCAATGAGAAAATTTTTAATGAATGCCCTGATAATGTAGATATTGATGGGTATTTTCAATCAGAAAAATATTTCAAGCATATTTCTGATGAAATTCGTCAAGATTTTACATTTAAAGATGAATGGTTAGACCCCTGTAAAGAATTTATTGAAAGCTTTAATACAGATAAATTGGTTTTTCTACATGTTCGCAGAGGAAATCCCAATCTAACTGGAGTGAGGGGTGAACGTTGGTCTTATCAAATGCTTCAGCAATATCATCCTCTTTGTAAAATGGATTACTATGAAGAAGCATTGAAGCAGTTTGACGATAGTTATAAAGTTATTGTTTTTTCTGATGTAATTGATTGGTGCAAAAAGCAACCATTATTCCAGGGAGATAAATTTCATTTCTCAGACAACTCAAAGGAGTTGTTCCGTGATGGTGCTTCTATTCCTTATGTTGATCTTTGTTTGATGACTTTGTGTTCTGATGCAATTATTGCAAATTCTTCTCTTTCTTGGTGGGGTGCTTGGCTAATTAATAATCCAAATAAAAAAGTTATTGCTCCCAAACCATGGTTTGGACCTGCCTATGATCATTACATTATGGATGATTTAATTCCTGATGGTTGGATTGAACTCTATAATGATCCATCAGAGATTGCTCCAGAGGTTTGAAGATGAAAGTTGATTTTTTAATTCCGTGTAGAATTGAAAGTGAAGATAGATTGAGAAATATAATTACTTCTGTTTCTTATCTTCTTTATCACTTTCCTGAGTCTAAAGTTATTGTAAAGGAAGTAGATAAACGATCAAATTTTAAATTTAGAGCTATACCTGAAATTAAAAAATATGTTGGTATTGAAAATTTAAACCACATTTTTGAAGAAAGTGAAGATGATTTTTTTCACAAAACAAGAATACTAAATGATCTTCTTATTGAATCATCTTCTGATATTGTTTTCAATCACGATGTTGATATGATACTCCCAGTATCAACATATCACCATGCATATTCTGCAATTATTCAGGGGAATTGTGATGTAATTTATCCTTATGGGTGTGGAGCATATCAACGGGCAGTGAATTATCCCATGGAGGTCTATGAGGGATTTTTGAATTCAAAATTTGATCCAAAAATTCTTATTGAAAATTCCCAAAAAGCATCCTCTACTATTGGTTGGGGACAAATGATTAAAAGATCTACTTATATTGATTGTGGGATGTGGAATGAAAACTTTATATCCTGGGGAGCAGAAGACTGCGAATTTTATTACAGACTTGCTAGTTTTGGATATAAAATGGGTAGGGTTAATGATTTAATTTATCATCTTGAGCATGGGAGAACATTCAATTCCCATTACCATAATCCAAAGTTTTCTGATAATCATAATCTTTGGCAATGGATAAGAAAGCAAAATACTGATACGTTGGTTAATTATTATAATCAACAGGAATATTATAAAGAAAGGAGGAAGCAATTGAATGTTAGCGTTTAATGAACTTGGCAATAATGGTCGTTTGGGAAACCAAATGTTTCAATATGCAGCATTGAGGGGAATCGCAAGTAAGATGGGGTATGAGTTTTGCATACCACCTTTCACTGCGTCTAGAATTGATAACTATAGTTTACATAAATGTTTTAAATTGCCAAATGTTTCTAGTGGCAATACAGGATTTTTAGACAATGGATTTGCACCAGTAGTTGTAGAAAGGCAATTTCATTACGATGAAGATTTGCATAATTTGTGTCCAAATGATGTTAGCATACATGGATTTTTTCAAACAGAAAAATACTTTTCTCATATAACAGATAGTATAAGAGAAGATTTTACATTTTATGATGAAATTTTAGAACCATGTAAAGAGATGATTTCCACTTTGGATAAACCTATTTTCTTACATGTCCGTAGGGGAGATCCAAATCTTGTTGATGCTCGTGGATTTAAGTGGTCTTATACTCAATGCTCTGAGCAACATCCTCCTCAACCATTAGAATATTATGAGGAAGCATTGAAGAAGTTTGATGATGATCAAACTGTAATTGTTGTTTCTGATTCACCAGAATGGGTTAAAGAACAAGAAATTTTTTCTGATGATAGGTTTTTAATTTCTGAACCAGAAGAAAAATATCCAGATGGATCATATACTCCTTATGTTGATCTTTGTTTAATGTCTTTATGTTCTGGTGCAATTATCGCAAATTCCTCATTGTCTTGGTGGGGTGCTTGGTTGCAAAATGGTAAAGGAACTGTCGTTGCACCAAAGATGTGGTTTGGACCTTCTTATGCCGATAAAGATACTAAAGATCTATATCTTGATTCATGGATTCAGTTGTAATTGTAGTTGATAATTTTTTAGATAATCCAGATCTAGTAAGATCATCTGCTATATCAATTAATTATCCAAAGCAGGGAATTTTTCCAGGATTACGTAGTTTAAAAGCAGATGGTGATTATCGAAAAATGATAAAACAAAAATTTGAAGAGATAATGGGGAAGGAGATTTTCTTTCCTTATGATCAAGATAGTTTTTGTTTTCAACTTTGCTTTGAAGATACCGAAAGTTGGGTTCATAAAGACGAAACAGAATGGTCTGCAGTTTTGTATTTAACACCAAATGCTAATGTTGGATCTGGAACTGCAATATATACTCCAGTCAAAATTGATCCTGAAACTGATGAGGATTATTCTTTGAATTCTTTAATTGGTAATGTATACAATAGAATAGTATTTTTTAGGGGAAATAAAAATTTTCATAGAAGTTTTATTCCTGGATTTGGAAATTCACCCGAAAACGCTAGGTTGACACAAGTGTTCTTTTTTAATACATATGATAATGGAAAAAAACAAATCAGCATATAAACTTAAAAATATTGGACCCATATATTACTTGAACCTTGATGGTCAACCAGATAGAAAAGAGTATATGGAAGACCAATTTAAAGAATGGGAGATTGAAAACTATACTCGCATTTCTGCTTATGATGGCAGGGATGATGATTTGAGTGATATTATCTCTGGTCGTTATCCCGATATGATGACCTCAGGTGAAATTGGATGCACTACATCTCACTTAAAGGCAATTAAATTTTGGTATGAAAATTCTAATTCTCCATATGCAATAATTATGGAGGATGATGTTGATCTTCAGATTGTAAAAAATTGGGATTTTACTTGGAGTGATTTTTATTCTAAGGTTCCTTATGATTATGATGTCATTCAGTTAGCAATTATTTGCACAGGAAATCTTCATGTTCAATTGCATAAAAGATTTGTTAACGATTTCTCTACTGCTTGCTATATGATTACTCGTCATCATGCAGAAAAGTTAATTAAACATCACATCAGGGGGGAAAAATATAAACTTGATAATGGTGTTAAACCTCGTGCAGTTGCAGATGATTTGATATACAATTCTGGAAATACTTTTTCTATTCCTATTTTTCTTTATAAAATTGCTCTTGGGTCATCAATTCACCCAGAACATATTGATATTTTTCATCGATCAAGTCATGATGGTCTTCTTCAATTTTGGCAACAAAATGGATCGAATATAAAAATTGCAGATCTAATGAATTATGATCCATATCTAGGGAGAATAACCTCACCTGAAAAATCTTGACTTGATCCCAAAATAAGTGTTAAGATAAATACCGTGATACAACTGTGCCGCAACTATTTGCACGGTTAATCAATATGTCGTTTAGTACTAAAAACAAATTTATGAAACTCAAACAACTGATGCTTGCACCTGTTGCTCTGGGAATGGTTGCTCCTTCTGCAATTGCCGCAGAAATTAACATGAACGGAGTAAACCAATATGCATCCCAAGAACAGGTCACAAGTGTTACTCAATTTTCTGATGTGCAACCAACCGATTGGGCATATCAAGCACTGTCGCAACTGGTAGATCGTTATGGTTGCGTTGCTGGTTATCCTAACGGCACCTTCCGTGGCGGTCGTGCAATGACTCGTTATGAAGCAGCAGCACTTCTCAATGCTTGCCTGGATCGTGTAACTGAAGTTACCGATGAACTTAAGAAGCTTCTGAATGAATTCGGTGCAGAACTTGCAGTTCTCAAGGGTCGTGTAGATGGTCTGGAAGCACAAGTTACTACACTTGAAGCACAACAGTTCTCCACCACCACTAAACTGCGTGGTGAAGCAAACTTTGTTCTTGGTGGTGTAGATGACTACCAAACCAAAGGTGGTGATGCAACTCGTACTGCATTCAACTATGATCTGCGTCTGAACCTGGATACTTCATTCACTGGCAACGATCTGCTTCGCACTCGTCTTCGTTCTTCTAACTTCAGTACTGATCCTTTCGGTTCCAGTTCTTCTCTGTTCAAACTGGATAAGGCAGACAATACCACTGGTGAGAATGGTAATAACGTAGTTATTGACCGTCTGTACTATCAGTTCCCTGCATTTAATAACACCACCACATTTACTGCTGGTGCTCTGGTTCGTAATACTGAAATCTCTTGGGTTCCTTCTGCTTATAGTTCCAAGATCCTTGACTTCTTCCAAGTCGGTGGTACTCCTGGTGTCTATAACAAGGCAGTTGGTTCAGGTTTCGGTGTTCAGTATGGCAACAAAGGTCTCGTTGCTGGTGTAAACTATGTTGCTCAAAATGGCAATGATAGTGCAACTGGTGAGTTTGACCGTTCTGGTGCTCTCAACACTCTGGCACAAATCGGTTATCGTGGTGACAACTATGGTATCGCATTCGGTTATCGTTATGGCACCGAAGGCACTCGTGTTCGTACCTTCAATGGTCTGAACGGTGCATCAGGTGCTCTGGTTCCTGGACAAACCTCTAACGGTTATGCTGTGAACGCATATTGGCAACCTACTCAATCTGGTTGGGTTCCCTCTATCTCTGCTGGTTATGGTTGGAATACTGTAAGTGGTACTGAAAGTGCTGCTACCAACAGTCAGTCCTGGATGGCAGGTCTTCAGTGGGAAGATGTGTTTGTTGATGGTAATACTGCTGGTTTTGCTATCGGTCAGGCACCTACTGGTGAAGATCTGGAGAAAGCAACTATGCTTGAGTTCTTCTACAAGTATCAAGTGTCTGATAACATCAGCATCACTCCTGCAATCTTCTATGCAAGTGATAACCAACGTCTAGTCAACAACTCCTCCAACTGGGGTGGTGTAATTCAGACTACCTTCAAGTTCTGATAAGTCAGTAAATCTAAACAAAATCTTAAGGAGGGGTTGACACCCCTCTTTTTTTGCTATATAGTGTTGTTGTAAATCTTTACAAAAGATAATGACTGTAACAAAAAATGAGTTCGGGCAAATGAATATGTTTGCTAAAGAACCCACAATGTATATGACCAAAGAGGACATTGAACGTTATGGGTTTGAACCTTATGCTGAGAAGGCAGAAAAAATGAATGGTCGTTGGGCAATGATTGGTATTGTCGCAGGTGCTATTTCTTATGCTCTCACTGGAAATCTTTTCTTCGGTGTTATCTGATACTTGACTATGACTTCACTTTTGTTTACAATCACATCCGTTGCCTTCTTTGTTTTGTTGGCAGCATCCGTAGAAAAAATTTGTGAGACTTACTGATGACCGTTTTTAATATCACTCTTCAATCTCCCGATGGAACTGAAACCACAATCCAATGCCAAGACGATCAATATATTCTTGAAGCAGCAGAGGAAGCAGGTGTTGACCTTCCTTCTTCATGTAAAGCAGGTGCTTGTTCGGCTTGTGCAGGAAAACTCATCTCTGGCACCGTAGATAATGAGGAGCAATCCTTCCTTGATGATGACCAGATTGCGGAAGGTTGGGTTCTGACTTGTGTTGCATATCCAACAAGTGATTGTGTGATTCTTACTGAACAAGAGGAGAATCTGTGAGTGCTAATATGCTAGGGCAATTTAACCTTGCTCTTCAAGAGTTGGTTGATAGTGGTGCTTGGGACCGAGATGTAGAACTAGAAGTTAAGATTGCAGGCACCCTTAAAAATGATAAGTTTATTGTAATCAAACCAATTAAAGAAAGAATGGTCTGCAACCCAGACCCCGAACTCAAACAAAAACACATTTATCAAGGAGAAAACAAATGAACGAACGTGCAGAACGTATTAATGGTTGGGCAGCAATGATTGGCATTGTTGCCGCAATTGGTAGTTATGCTGCCACTGGTCAAATTATTCCTGGTATTTGGTGATATGAAGTGTAAAGTGCAGTTGTATGTAGCAGGTAAGGTCTTCCACGAAATAGTAGAGGCAAGAGATTATCAGGATGCAAGGGAAACTGCACTTGCACGAAATCCAAATGCTAAAGTTGTTGGAGTTACCGCTGTTTTTGATTAATAATTATGTTTAATTTTTTTAAAAAAGAAGAAACGACTAGGGAGGTTCCTATGCGTAAAGAGAAATATATTATTCCTCAAGTAGAATTTGTATTCCGTGAGAACGGAGAATTTGTAAATCGCACATCTTCAGAACTTTTCGATGGGAAGCGTGTTGTCATTTTTAGCTTGCCTGGTGCTTTCACTCCTACTTGCAGTGCCTATCAGCTACCTGGATTCGAAGAGAAATATGACGACTTTATTGGTCTCGGCATCGACGCTATTTACTGCATCTCTGTTAATGATGGGTTTGTAATGAATGCTTGGGCACAGGACCAGAACATCAAGAATGTAAAACTTATCCCTGATGGTAATGCATATTTCACCCGTTCTATGGGATATCTCGTAACCAAATCTAATCTTGGTTTCGGTCAACGTTCTTGGCGTTATGCTGCTGTTATTGATAACGGAGTTATCGAAAAACTATTCGTTGAAGATGGTATGCGTGATAATGCAGATACTGATCCATACGAGAAGAGCACCCCAGAAAATCTTCTTGAGTATGTGAAGTCTACAGTTCGTGAAGCAGTTCCTGCATAACTATTAATGTAGTTTTTTATAGAACAATGTTCCACGAAATACTTTTTACTCTTACTGGGATTGGTTCCTTAGTTCTTATTTCCTACGCAATTAATAAAACAACTGAAGACTTGTGAGAATATAACTCTGCTGCTAAATAGACAGCAGAGTTTTTTTTATTATGCCAAGAGGACAACTTACTAAGGATATTATAAGAATGGAAGTTCTTAAAATAAAAAATCAATTGGATAGAGATGAATTTAGTTGGGGTGGCAATCCTAAAGAAGTTGCTCACAGGTATCTGAATAAAGTATTAGATAAAATTGAAGAGTATTATAGATAAGTAAATTTGCAAAAGAACAATGAGAATAGATCTTCATAACTTTTTCAAACACTATGATGAAAAGAATCCAAAGCACGTTGCTGCTGTAGAGCAACTTGAGGTTGATTTGGCAGCTAAATTCCCAGAGTTGATGGATGACTCGGCAAACTGGGTGAAAATTTATAGAACAAAAGCAGAACAAACAGTTCCTGGAGTTCTTAACGTTCCTTATTTTCCACAAACAGATAATTACAGAGATGCTCAGAGAACCTGTAATTCATCTGCATGTGCTATGTGTTTAGAGTATTTCAAACCTGGCACTCTAGTAGGACCTAAAGGAGATGACGCCTACATTAGAAAAGTTTTTGCAATCGGTGATACGACTGATCACGCCGTACAGACAAAAGTTTTATCGTCTTATGGTGTTAATTCACGATTTAGTTACAATCTTTCTTTTGCTGATCTTGATAGGGAGCTTGCCGCTGGCAGACCTGTCATTATTGGTATTCTTCACAGGGGTTCTTTATCTTCACCTACTGGTGGGCACATGGTTGTAGTGATTGGAAAGAAAGGTGAAGATTATGTTGTCAATGACCCATATGGATCATTGAATGATGGTTATACTGGGTCAGTCTATAATGGAAAAGGTGCAGTTTATAAGAGAAGTGAACTTGCTCGTAGATGGACTGCTGATGGTCCAAAATCAGGATGGGGTAGAATATTCTCATGAGTATTAAATTTATTGATGCAGTAAAAAATCATAAGGATCTTCCACACCAAATTGATGCTTGGAATTTTCTTCAAGCAACAGTGCATAAAGAGATTCTAGATGAGTTTGCTAGAAGGTATAGAAATCAAAAGATAGAACCAACTCTTGAAGGTCTCCCACTTCCAGGAGTAGATTTAATCAAGGAGTTTGAAGGATGTCATCTAAAGGCATATTATGATCCTTTGACTGGAGGACTTCCTATCACAATTGGTTGGGGGAGCACTCGTAGAAAAGATGGAACTCGTTTTATGATCGGTAATAAGATCACTCAAGAAGAAGCGGATGATCTTTTATACTTCCAACTTCGCAGAGAATTTCTTCCATCATTACAAAAAATCCCATATTGGAATGAAATGAATGAGAATCAACAAGGAGCTCTTTTATCTTTTGCTTATAATCTTGGTGCTGGTTTCTACGGGTCTTCCAATTTTAATACCATAACCAGGGTTCTTCGTGAAAAGAAATGGAATGAAGTCCCAGCAGCATTAGAACTTTATCGCAATCCTGGTAGTAAAGTAGAAGCAGGATTGCTAAGAAGAAGAAAAGCAGAAGGTAAACTTTGGGTTTCTTAATCGTCTAATTTAGTTCGTAAAGCAATCACTGTAGTAAGAATAGTCAATAAAGTTTCATACCCTCTTCTTTGAGATTCATTACAATCTGAAGGAGGAGGGTTTTTTAGTCCACCTAGAAGATTTGCGTATGTAATTGTTCCTGGAATCATAAAGTTGCAGGCAACAAAATTCATTCCTACAAACCCAATTACAGAACAGCAAATAATAAAGATCAGTTTATTCAGAATAGAACCACGCTTTTTTCCTACCTCTTTTTGCGGGTCTTCTGATGAATCTGATGATTTCTGGGAATTGTTTTTTTGGTGGGATTCTTCTGGCATTGAGGAATACTCCTTCGTTGGTTATTAATCTCATAATCAATAATCCAATAAGAAGAATTTTTTTCATTGAAGATAGGGTTTTGCGTATCCCTCTTTTATCATATGGGTATTTATTGGAATATCATCTTCTCCAAGATATATCCATCCGAGAATTCGGCCATACTTATCATCTTTTTCTGTCCTAATAAGCATAGTTTTTTCAGTAGTTAGTTTTTCCTCTAACCATCTTTTTGACTCCAAACCATTAATCTTTTCTTCGAGATTTTTTGTTCTTGTTTCTGGAGCATCTATTCCAGCAAGACGAATTCTTTGGGAAATTATAACATTAAATCCCAAATCAATTTCAACATCAAGAGTATCACCATCAATTATTTTTGCTATTTTCTTGATTTTGTACTCGTACATGTTTTCTGTTTTTATTTTATATAATAATAGTATGTATAATATGCAACATATTATGAGATACTTGAATTTAAATTTATAAATTTGCAAAAAAAATCAGCACCTAAGTGCTGATTTTAAATTTTAAGACAACATTAAGCAGATTGTGCTTCTTCGATTTGCACTTCTGCTGGAATGAATTTTTTTCCTTTTTTTAAAAGATTTGCTGCTTCTTCATCATGGATTGCATTTTTTTGCGCCCAAGTCAAATCAAAATCAGAAACAGATTGATTTTTAGAAACTTTAGTGCAAATTGCTAGCAATCTTTTTCTTGTTCCCTCGTTTAACATGTTTACACCTGGTATATTTACTTTATATATTTATTTATTAAGATTTTTTTTCTTCTTTATGTATCCAAGTCTTTAGTTCTGTTAGGTAATTTCTCAATAAATCTGCTTTTTCTAGATGCCATTTATCACCACTCTTGAAGTATTCTTGAGTGTGATTATCTATTGCTTTTAGGGTGTTATGGATTGGTGCATTCCAAGGTTCCCTAATAGGAGTATTCCATTCCCGAGGCATATACGGGGAAAGCAGTTTTAAGTATTTATGTGCTAAAATATATAAACTAATACATTTGAAAATAAATGCGTGAAATGAAAAAATTGCTTTATAATTTTTATACTACAGATAGATGCTCCTTTAACGTTTCTGATGGTGGAGGACCTTTTGGGTTTGATATACACCATGCACTGGAGATTGATTATTTAATAAAAAAATATCAAATTGAAAAGATAGTAGAAACAGGAACGAATATGGCAGATACCACGGAGTATCTTGCAAAAAATTATCCAAAGATAAAAATAGTTTCATCGGAAACAAATAGAGATTTTTTTAATTTTTCTAAAAAAAGATTAATATCATACTCTAATGTTTTTTTATTAAATCAAAGTTCTGAGAAAGTTGTATCTTTAGAAAGTAAAGACGAGGTGAATACATTATATTATCTTGACGCAC
>JACCDW010338070.1_pt1 | contig 26556 bp, 25 predicted proteins | sample 7449781 | NCBI WGS metagenome assembly JACCDW01 (sample SAMN15323449, study PRJNA562643) | freshwater metagenome | isolation source: river surface water | place: USA:Blue River Watershed | collected 2017-08-18
GATATGGGGATAACATATAATTTTGTGTCCCGTTCAAGAACGGTATGCGGGAATAGCTCAGTGGTAGAGCGCAACCTTGCCAAGGTTGATGTCGCGAGTTCGACCCTCGTTTCCCGCTCAACGGCGCAAGCCGTTACTTCCTCTTTATGCTGCATGCCTTGTCATCACTTCCCCCCGATGATAAGGCATTTTTTTTATTTATTCCAGTACCATCATGTCCATTACAGTCACCACTTTAATTTCAAGACCAATCTCTCATGTTTGGAATTGCTTTACTCAACCTGAACATATTGTTCATTGGAATCAGGCTAATGAAGATTGGTATTGTCCAAAAGCTGAGAATGACTTAGTAGTCGGCGGCAAATTTGTATATACCATGTCAGCAAAAGATGGGAGTATGAGTTTTGACTTTTGGGGAATCTATGATGAAATTCAAGTCAATGCAATAATCGCATATACGCTCGGGGATGAGCGTACAGTTCAAGTTTCATTCGAAGAACAAGGTGGTCAAGTATTAGTGACGGAAGTCTTTGACCCAGAACAAATGAATTCCGAAGAATTACAGCAAGCAGGTTGGCAAGCAATTCTAAATTCATTCAAAGCATATTGTGAATCGATGTGATATTCTATTCTACGATGATGATTTTTCCGAATGATGGTGCTATAAATGTATCACCATCTATATCAATTCTATAAACATAAACCCCTGGTGGCATTGGCACACCTTGATCATTTCTTCCATTCCATTTCAGTGTATTTTTACCAATTGAGATTTCACCGGTCAATGTATGCTGTATAGCGCCGCGTATATCGGCAATCGAAATTCTATACTTGGCATTTCTCATTTGTGAAAGATATTTCAATTCAAAAGAGATATCTGTTCCACTCAATGAAGGATTTGGATAATTATTCAATTCATCCAAAGAACTATTAAGCACAACAAGAACTGTTCTACGCAATGTGTCTTTATTTGCAGATGCATCTTCAGTGATAACATAGATAATATTCTCACCGACCTCAAATCTATCTTGAGGGATATAAGAAAACTCAGCCCGCATTGCAGAACCATAAGTGCCACTCACATAGGAATAATCACGAACCTTCTGATCTGAACGTAAAGCAAAGGGGTTATTACGAATGAATGTTTTAGTGGTATCTATCGGCAAAAAAGAATTGTCGGAAATGCGTACTGTGATGCGCGGATTGAGAGCCACGACATCATACTCGCGTAAAAGTTTCCCATCGGCAAGTATCTCAATAGTTGGTGGTTCAATGTCTTCACCAATCGTGAGCACTTGTTTTACGGTATTATTGAATGAAAACAATTCAGCTTTTGTTTGCTCACAATTAACTCTTGCTGTCCATTCAGAAACATTCGCAAGTGCAAATGTTGAAGTTCGAGATTCATATGAAATTGGCGAATTCTTTGGAATGCTTGGAATTTGAGCTATTGAGGATTCTGTATTCCCTCCACTTCCAATTGGTTGTTGAACAATACAAAGCGGCATTTCAGATAGAGAAGCTTGACGCAAAGAAAGATTGAAAATATCAAGCGAGCACATCATGCTATCACCTCTAAGAGGTAAACCACTTCTTTGTTCAATACCTGTAACTTTGAAAGAGGTTGGCAATACAGCAAGTTCCGCTGCAGGACGATAGACGGAATTCAAAGTCTTGAGTTGAGGACCTGCAACTCGATCACTTCTTTTCACTCTGGCTTCAATTTCGAGATATGGATATTGCAATGCATCAATATTTTTCACTGAAAATTGACCGTTAACTGAAGTGTCCAATGATATGGAATGTTGATTGGCTCCATTTAAGCCATGAAGTATATACTGAATCTCACCTTGATCACGAAGAGAATCTTGTATAGATAACTCTTTCCATTCAATCGCTGGTCCAATTGGTCCTGTGAAATAAGTCCCTTCATTAAATGCAATTGCATGTTCCACATTCAATGAAAGTGTATCTGTATAGGGTCCAAATGCTTCTTTTGCAGTACCGGGTAGTCCACCTTTCATGCCATATAAAACATAAGAAATACGATAGCGATCATCATTGGAAATAATTGATCCATCGGGATATTGATTTCCTTTGAAAACCGAATCAATAGTAATAGCACCAAATTCCCTGAGAGTAGTAATCAATGATTCTTCATCACCAATCATTCCTTTGGGTGTTACTATTGCGCCGCGAAAAGAACCATCAGAAACACTGATGGCAATATGATCTCCAGTCTTCACTGAATCTCGGAGATATTGAACTAAATCACCTGTATTACCAGCACGATATCGATCTTCTTGTGCGCCATAGAAAGCATCAAAATCACGATAAATACCGATGCTATCGAATGGTTTGATATGCAGTACATTCCATTTTGAACCATCAACTCTTTCGATGAAAGTACGATTACCAAATTTCAGATACCCATATCGATAATCTTCTCCACCATTACATGATTCTATGATTACATTGACTGCATTTTCATCTAGAGATAGAGCTTTTGTTTTGGGATTCGAAAGTAGATGCTTTGATCTTGATGCAGGAATTGAAGCAAGATGTTCCACATGCACAAAAGCAGTATCAGTAATTGATTTCGGCAATGCATGAAATGGTGTAACTTCCCATGGACTATATTGAATAGTTCTTGCATCAAATGTTCTTGTAAAGAGAATATAATCTTGAGCATTTCCGCCAGGCGTAAGTTGAATATTCGGAGTCCAATCAACATGTAATTCACCGAATGATAATTGCGGAGATTCCATGCCAGAGAAACCTGTAATCACAGATCCATCAAGTGTTTCAATCCTCAAGTCATATGAAGTAAATTCACGATTGCGAAGTGGAAGTAGAAATCTGAATGTAGGTTTGTCTCCGTATACATTCCAGCCCGGAAGTGGGTCTATCACCGTGAGTGAAGCTGCATACACATTCATCTGAAATGATAATGAATTATTGGATATTATCTCCTCATCAATGATATTTTTCAGTGGATCAATTCTAAGTTCAATACCATGAATTCCGGATTGATTTAGCGTAGGAAATGTAAAACTAAATTCTTGATCTCGAGCAAATGCAGGAAACTCCATTGAAAGTGTATCTTTTCTATCAGATACACTACGAATGCATTGCAGTATAACGGGAATGGAATCCATCGTTCCTCGATTCCGCATCTTGCCTTTGATTGTAAATGTTTCATCAATTGCAGTCACTAAATCTGTATTGATGTCTTCATTTCGTATATAATAATCTGGATCGGGCGAAATTGCAAGCTTTGTGAGTGGATCTCCAATTAAACAAAACTGCATCATTGCATTTCGGAAAAAAGGATCTGTTGTTGTACCTTGTCCAATCTTCGTTGCAAATACCAAATCTCCGATTCTGCGAAGTCCATATTTGGATAATGCAGTAAACATCGATATAAAATTATAATAGTCCGGTGAGGTGATTCCTGTATATGTATTACCCGCAGATGCTATTGCACCCTTTCCTCCTTCGAGAACATATGATTCATTCCTGCATACAGTTGTCGGTTCGGCAAATGCTCCTGAATTACAGGAAAAAGTCGTGAGCAAGAAATATCTCGCAGGATTATTAAGATCTTGAGCACGCCAGCCATCAAGTTCAAAATATTCGGGTGAACCATGTCCTGCAAAATTTACCCATAATGAACCATCATTAACTGCTGAACGAATTTGAGTTGCAATACTCTCATCCACACCTCCCACTTTGTTCATTCTACGAATGCGAATAGAATCACCGGAAATCGGTGGATCCAAAACAAAAGGAGCTATACCGTCAAATTGATTATGAAAGAATGGATCATCTGCATCCCCACCAGAGAGGAAGATAAATTTCTTCATCCAAGGAGCTGCCGAAATTGAATCATATTGAATAAGCTTATCTACTACTTTTTCAGATTGGATTGATGAATTGACACTTAATCTGCCGACAATCAATTCTGGATCTATGGAGTCATTACTTGGAGTGGAATACCAAATATCACTGACAGGAAAACCAAATGAAGGAATGAAGTCTTCCTGATTTGCTTTGAATGTGAGCTTGAGTGGATCCCAACTTGCATCACCCATGAAAATTACATAAGAAGGAACTGGAAATTGCCAAGAGCGATGTGTATGTCTTATGAAATTCTTGATTGCATGCGCATCTTTTGAACCATGTCCAAATTCTTTATAGATATCCTCACTAGATATCACTGATACTCTATATCCTTGAGATCTTCTATGCTGAGCTAATCGTTCAGATGCTTGGAGAAAATTTGGATGTGATATCAATAATACATCTGCTTGTCTTGAAGAATCACGCAATGCACTTTTGGGAACAGAATGTATTTCTGGTGAAATCCAAGCAAGTGAATCAGAAATGATTCCTTTACATATTCCTGGCAGTAGTGAGAGATTCGCAGTGAACTGATTACCTACATTATTAGCTTTTCCAAGAGTAAAAAATTTGCGTGCTGTGTCAATCACGATAAATGAAGCATTTCGCAAATCACTGAATGTCATTGATACTGCATTTGTGAGTGAATCCTCAAATGACAGTGCGCCATTCAATAATCGAAGAGGAGATAATGAAGTGGTAGTAACATAATTGATAAAACATTCAGTTACGATTGTATCTGAAAGTGGAATGGACTCAATGCGAAGAATATTAGAACCATGTTTGATTAGTTGTGAATCTATATCAAAGCTTGTTATATGATCAGCAAATCCTCCAAATGAATCTCTTTTTACAAGAGCATCATTCCAGTAGATATCAAATCGATGTTCATTTTCAATACTTGGCCTATCATTTGCACCATGAAATGCAATGCTAATATTCATTGGCCTGATAGACTGCGGAGTAATAATCGTATCAATGAATGTGCGAAAATTTTTGATTGTGCTAATTTTATCCCAAAAGAAATTCTTGCCATTTGAAAAATCTGATGTGAGATAGCGATAATCTACAGGGCTAAGTACATCACCAGCATAGAATTCTGAGTCTTTTTCATGATGAATACTGACGCTGACTGCATTATCATTCAGTAAAGGCATGATTGGAGGAAATGCAGTGAGTCTTTCTTTTGTTATTGGAGCATCATTAAGTGTTAAAAAGAAGGTTGCTTCATCTGTGACATAATTTCTCCATGTAGTATCTCCTTCTGCTCTGCGAGATGCAAATATGATCACATCACTATCATCTATTTTTCCATCTTGATCGATGATACCCATTGGATAGGATATTCCCTTAAACACCAATTCCAATTGCGAACTCGATTCACCTCTCCAATTCTGTTGTTTGGAAAGTATATCACCTAATTTCACATGAGCAATGCCATCTTTCTTAGTGATGAGTTTAACATAATCTTGCTTTGAATTATACCAATGATTAGACAAGTTTGATTCAGACATTTTCCGAGCAATACGACAAGCGGGAATATGGGCCGGATTGATAATATGTGCGAGAAGTCCCTTCTCAGAAAATGGTATTTGAAATGGAGAAGAAGATAGTTCCGGTGAAACAATCTTAATACTAAAAGAATCAGCAATCACCCAAGTATTTTCTGAATTCTTTTTGATTGGATGAAAAGAAATATCAGCTAATTGAATCCCTCGAAAAATTGATCTTTTTTGTATGGTTGGATTCAAAATACTGTGACTTGTATCGCCTTTGAATTCCTTCCATCTATGAATATCAATAGTGATTGTTGGATGAGCAGATTGAGGAAGTGCGACTGTAAATCCCATGTGAGAATTGACTCTCAGGAGATCTTTTTGATTGGCATGAATGATGAGTATACCATCTGCTTGTTTTGTTTGCATGCGTGCATTTACTTGAGTCATTGATGATGATAACAGTACAATGCAACTCACTATATATATGTAGATAGACTTCATTGGTAGATATTAAACTTTGAGAACATTTTTATGTCTAATTCCAAACTTGCTGTAAATTACAAGAGTTAACACAAAACTTTGGTACATAAATGAAGACAGTTATTATACTAATTGCCTTAATGCAATCAATTATACCAATTCTCGGGAATACTCCTACTTGGTCATCAAGCATTGCTAAAACCATATACACACATTGTACCTCATGTCATCGAGATGGTGGAATCGCTCCATTTTCTCTCATGAAATATGAAGAAGTGTCTTCAAAGAAGAATTCAGTTTTGCAAGCCATCTCTTCTCGTTCAATGCCTCCTTATCCTGCTGACACAAAATTTCGTTCCTATTCTCATCAAAGAACGATGTCTGATGCAGAAATCAATGACATGATTGCATGGGTTAACAGTGATGCACCTGCTGGCGATCTTGCATCTGCTCCCAAACCACCAACATATTCATCCGGTCCGACTATAAAGAACCCGAATTTTGTTGCTGATATGCCAGTATATGCAAGCCAAGCAAAGGCGGGTGGAGACGACGAATATCGTTGCTTTGTCTTGGATGGATCACCAACAAAAGATGAGTTTATCTCTGCGATTGAAGTTGTGCCTGGTAATCCCGAAATCGTGCATCATGTTCTCGTTTTTCAAGATACATCCTCCATTCCACTGAAATTAGATGCTGATTCTCCCGGACCAGGATATCCCGGATTTGGCGGAGTGGGCTCATCTACAGCGGATTTGATTGGTGTTTATGTACCTGGAATTGAACCATATTTCTTTCCCAAAGGTTTCGGGGTCCGATTTCAAAAAGGGGCTAGAATCATTTTACAAGTACATTATCCTGCCGGAAGTGAGGGCAAGCAAGACTTCACATCTGTGAGATTGGTATATTCCGATGCTCCTTCTACAAGAGAAGTCTTTATTAGCCCATTATTGAATCGTAAGAATATTGTGGATGGTCCATTGCGACTACCACCCGGACAAGTGAAAACATTTACCCAACGCATGACAATACCCTATGATGCCACTGCATTTGCAGTAATGCCCCATATGCATTTATTAGGAGAAAGCATTGAGATTAATCTCAAGACTTCAAAGGACACCATACCCATCATATCCATTCCTCACTGGGACTTTCATTGGCAAATGGCCTATACATTCAAGACTTTGCAAAAAGTACCGAAAGGCTCGGTTTTGGAGTCAAAGGTAACTTATAACAATACGGAAGAAAACCCTCACAATCCATCAATTCCACCTAAGGAAGTAACTTGGGGTGAAGGCACTACCGATGAAATGATGCTTACCTATTTTTATTACTGTGCCTATCAGCCAGGTGATGAGCTGATCGCAACAGATGTTGAAGAAGATGATTCGGATGATATAATCCCACTCGCTGATGTTTCAGTTACCGAAATTACAGATGGTGTGATCTTACAATTTGCCAATCCGATTGCTCTGCATTCTTTGCGTATTTTCGATGTAAATGGTGGTCAGGTATATACGCATCAAAGCGATCATTCTCATTCTCATTCACTCTTGACAATACCTATAACCGGTTCGGGTGCTTATTATCTCCATGCAACAGATGACGATGGGAAGCATTATCGTGGAGCATTTTGTGTAAGAAAATAAGACTGAATCACAGAATCAGCATAGGAAATATGAACGGGAAATCTCTATGTTTGCACACTTAACATGAGGTTCCCATGGAAAATCCAGAACAACACATTGATGCCGATCGTCATACTCATTCAGCTCCCATGCGTAGAGTAACCACCAGACGATTACAGGAAATGAAAAAACAAGGCAAACGCATTTCTTGCCTTACCGCCTATGATGCGCTTATAGCCCGCATTTTGGATGAAGCTGGAATTGATTTAATTCTAGTGGGGGATTCCTTGGGAAATATCGTGCAGGGACATGAAACTACCATTCCAGTAACTTTGGATGATATTATTTATCACACAAAAGCTGTCGTTCGAGGTGTTCAGCGGGCATTGGTGGTGGCTGATATGCCATTCATGAGTTATCAGGTCTCACCTGAAGAAGCATTCCGTAATGCTGGTCGGCTTATGAAAGAGGCAGGAGCTAGCGCAGTGAAAATTGAGGGTGGTCATAGAGTCTGCGAAGCTGTTAGACGCATGACTGAGGCCGGTATTCCGGTTATGGCACATTTGGGTTTGACTCCACAAAGCATAAATCAATTTGGATCATATAGAGCTAGAGGTCAAAACTCTGCCGAAGCAGAAGAAATGATGCGTGATGCCAAGGAATTGGAAGAAGCAGGAGCATTCGCAGTGGTTTTAGAGAAGATACCAATGCAATTAGCTCAAAAAATTACTGAATCCTTATCTATCCCAACGATTGGAATAGGCGCAGGGCCGCATTGTGATGGTCAAATCCTTGTGTATTCAGACATGATAGGATTAACAATTGACTTCAGTCCTCGATTTGTGCGAAGATATGATTCTCTACATGAAAGGGTGAATGACTCTGTGTCCAGATATATTCAGGACATACAAAGTGGAAATTTCCCTGATGAAAGCGAGAGTTATTAAAACTTTTCCACATCTTTCACATGTATTTCGCAAACATTGACAACTCTAGTATTTAGAGCATAGAATACTCATATCTCTTCATTTGTTATTCCATGCAAAATCTGTAATTTGTTGTCTTGAAATCTGAATCCGATTACATAAAGACCAATTATGCCTCAAAAGAAACCCGAGCCGTCAAGCGGATCGGTGCATAAAGATCTAGCACCTTATATTGGTTTGGGCTCGCAACTAGCGGCTTCAGTCATAGGTTGCGGACTACTGGGATGGTGGCTAGATGGTAAATTTGGCACTGAACCTTGGTTGATGATTGGGTTTGGTTTTTTTGGAGCGGTCGCAGGCATGACGCATTTTATCAGAGCTGCAATGCATGCGAATGCGCATGATCCTTCAAAAAACAAAGAATGAGCGTGTGAGCGAATCCCCTTCGGATCTATATGCGATCATACTGGCACAAGTGGTATGTTTCATTAATGCTTTTAGTGGTTATTTGATAGCCCGCAAGGCTTTTATGAAGCCATTTGAAAAGTTCATTTCAATTGTGCTAGGAAGCATGTCTTTAAGGATCATGTTGGTTGGTGCCTTTTCTTGGTGGGCACTTTCCATGATGAATATGCCACAATTAGCATATTCATTATCATTGGCGATTGGAGTATTTATTTATCTCTTCATAGAAATCATGTATTTCCATGTGCTTTCGGACAGAATCAAGACAAGAGAGAAAGAGCAAAACAACTAAAGAACACGATTAACGCAATCATATATAATCAGTCATGAAGCAAGATTCTACTCTGCAACATTCCTCGGCTCAACATCCACAACAACATGGGCAGGCCCATGATAACCAACATGGTGATCATGCGCAGACCGAAGGTTTCACCTTTAATGCCATGTTTAATGAGAATCTAGGGGATCACGGCGGTTTCTATTTGTTTTCTTATCATTTGGCTGATTTGCCCTATATCTTCGTAGATAATGGAACATTTGAATTCTACCCGAATGTATCAGCGCTTGAGGCATCTGGAAAATACGAATTGCATGCAGGTCATGCTGTAAAAAAAGATGGTTCGCATGTCCAAATGGATTTATCACCTACCAACTTTGTGGTATTCCAATGGATTTCCATGGTAGTAGTAATTGCGCTATTCATTATTGGTAATCGTTCTTACAAGAAGAGTAACAGAGCTCCCAAGGGGATTGGTAATGCACTTGAAATGTTGACTATGATGATTCGTGACACAGTTGTACGTCCGAATATCCCTAATGAAAAACTTGTTTCTGCATATTTACCCTATTTCCTTTCAGTCTTTTTCTTCATATATGCGATGAATCTAGTGGGTTTGCTTCCGGGTGGACACACAGCAACTTCTGCGATTGGCACAACTGCAGGACTTGCGATCACAGCATTTTTGATGGTAAATATTGTAATTCCTGCAAAGGCTATGGGCCCTGTTGGGGCAATCAAATCATTCCTTCATCACTTATTGGGCGGTGCACCTTGGTGGTTGGCACCCATTATGGTTCCAATTGAAGTGGTTGGAATTTTCACGAAGCCATTCGCTCTTGCGATACGTTTGTTTGCGAATATGTCCAGTGGACACATCATTTTGTTCACGCTGATTGGATTTATTTTCTTTTTCAATACTGCCGCAGTTTCTCCGGTTGTATCGCTGTTTTCGATCTTTATTTATTTCCTTGAAATACTTGTAACATTCTTGCAGGCATATATTTTTACAATGTTGACTGCTGTGTTTACAGGTTTGGTTCTTGGTGATCATTCACATGAAGAGCATCATTAAATAAATTGACAGAGTATACTGTCATGTACTATTGATTTGTCATTAACCTTTTTGGTTTTTTTTACTGTACCAACTTTTTTTTGGAGAAAACAATGGAAGCAAAAGCACTTGCATGGCTCGCTGCCGGTTTGGGCGTAGGTATCACTGTATTCGGCGTAGGTACCGGTATCGGACCTCTTGTAGCGGCAGCTCTTGAAGCAGGCGCTCGTCAACCGGAGACAGCAAAAGATGCTCGTACAACGATGATTATCGGTGCGGCTCTTATCGAAGGTGTTGCTCTTTTGGCATGTATCATTTGTATTCTTCTCGCAACAAAATAATTTGTTCGAGAATTGAAATTGCAAAGGCAGTCCTACTTTGGTGGGACTGCCATGTATTAACAATATTCGTTTTGTTAAAAGACAAAACATTTACTCACGATCAAGTATACTGAAATGGACGCTTTGCTTAGTGTAAATCCCGGATTGATGATTTGGACACTCATCAATTTTTTCCTGTTCTTTTTACTTCTTGGGAAGTTTGGATTTAAACCAATGCTTGCAGCATTGGAAGCTCGTGAACAGAGAATCAATGATTCCATAGATCAGGCTGAAAAAGCCAATGAATTGGCTCAACAATCTATGCAGGAGAGTCGTGAGAAATTATCAAAAGCTCAGAATGAAGTAATGGACATGCTGAAAGAAGGTAAGAATCAAGCTGAGTCCATTATTCGTCATGCTTCAGAAGAAGCAGAGCGTATTAAGCAGGTCAAACTTGAAGAAGCATTGCGAGAAATTGCTCGTGAGAAAGAGGTTGCATTACAATCATTGCGCACAGAAATGGCCACATTAATTGTACAAGCGACAGATAAAGTGATCGGTAAAGTTATTAATGCCGAACAGCATCGCTCTCTCATCGATGCCACTGTGAATGAATTGTCGAATAATTAATAAGAAATCGCACCATGGCATCTTCAACACGCATTGCACATCGCTATGCATCCGCTTTGATGAATCAGGCAATGTCCGATGGAACATTGGAAACAGTGTCGAAAGATTTTCAAGTCATCATGAATGCAGTAAATGCTTCAGATGAATTTGTGGCATTATTGAATAGTCCAGTTATCAGACATAATGCCAAAGTCAGCATCTTTAAAGAGATGTTCGCTTCCAGCATTTCACAGATTATGATGAATTTTCTCATTTTGCTTGCTGAAAAGCATAGAGAATCTATCATACCTGATATTTTCTCTTCATTTACAGATTTGTATAATGAAGAAAAGAAATTGATTCCTGTTCAATTCATTTCAGCTGTTGAAATCGATGAAGCATTGCGTAATAAATTAATTGAAGCAATTGCGAAAAGAACTGGCAAAACTGTTTTGCCAACATTCGCTGTTGATACTGCACTCAAAGGTGGAATCACCATTCGCATTGCAGATACAATGATAGATGCTTCGCTTAGACATCAGCTTGACATTTTATATCGTGAACTTACAGGTTCTGCCACACATTCAATGGCTTGAGCCTTTTTGTTTTATAGGGAAAAACACGATGGCATCATTTTGCATTATCATAGTATTCACTCTGATATCAAGTCTGAACCTTTTAGCTCAAGCTAGTGGTTCAAATCAGGCAGAAAGTGATGCAGAAGTAATTCGCTCCTTGAAACTAAAACCAAAAAATGGACTATTCTATATGTCCATGGGCTCAGGAAATCCTCAAAAGGAATTTCAGAGTAATATTGGAACAGGAGGATTTGCCTTCATCATGGGTGGAGGATATTCCTTTGAACCAATACTACCCAAGAAGTATACTGATTTCAATGCTTCATTGGTATTGGGTATGGATATCGGTTATGTTACTCTTGATAGAAATAGACGACCTGCAGCTTATTGGTCTAAATACGACGATTTTATCTATACAAATTCAGTTGTTCCAATAGATGTATTTGCTCGATTGCAATTGAACATTGCACAGTGGGTTTTTCCATACGCTGAATTAATGAGTGGTATGAATATCTACAGTGCTACTACCGATGGTGAATATCGAGAAAAAGTACGCCGCGATGGACAAGATGTTTGGGAAACGAGAACAGATGAGATATACTCATCTAGATCTGTTTTTTGGAAATATGGCTTCGGTGCTGGCATGATGATTAAACTCATAGAGAATATCACTTTGCCGAATAAGTCGAGTAGCATATTACTTGATATAAAAGCACGATATAATTATGGAGTGAAATCCGATTATCAGAAAGTCATTGGTGTTGATCAAATTGGCACCACTATGTATGAAAGTTATGAAAATGCAGGAACGGATATGCTCTTTGTGCAGGCCGGAATCGCATTTAGATTCTAATTGAATTTTTATTTTTCTTTGAATATTACACAGGTAGATTGATCATGGCAGAAGTTCGACCCGAAGAGATCTCCGCTATTTTACGCCGACAGCTTTCCGGCTTCGAGAATGAAGCCGACATCTATGAGGTCGGGACAGTTCTTCAAGTGGGTGACGGTGTTGCTCGCGTTTATGGATTGACAAAAGTTCAGGCATCGGAATTGGTTGAATTCCCAAATGGTGTCATGGGTATGGTGCTCAATCTTGAAGAAGATAATGTGGGTGTTATTCTCTTTGGAGATGATCGCCTCGTAAAAGAAGGTGATACAGTGCGCCGTACTGGTAAAATTGCTTCTGTTCCAGTTGGTGAAGCATTGCTTGGACGCGTTGTAAATCCTCTGGGCGTGCCCATCGATGGTAAAGGTCCTGTATTAACAAATCAAACTCTCCCGATTGAGCGCAAAGCTTTGGGCGTAATTGAGCGTCAGCCAGTTACAGAGCCATTGCAAACTGGTCTCAAGGCAATTGATGCTTTGATTCCAATTGGTCGTGGACAGCGTGAATTGATCATCGGTGATCGTCAGACAGGTAAGACGGTTGTTGCACTCGATACAATCATCAATCAAAAATATACACATACCGAAGAAGCCAAGAAACTTGGTATTAATCCTGTGTATTGTATTTATGTGGCAATTGGTCAAAAAGGTTCAACTGTTGCGAATGTTGTTGCAACACTTGAAAAACATGGCGCGATGGATTATACAATTATCGTTGCTGCTAATGCTGCTGATCCTGCACCTCTTCAATTCATCGCCCCTTATTGCGGTGCATCTATGGGTGAGTTTTTCCGTGATTCAGGTCGTCATTCACTTGTAATTTATGATGATTTAACAAAGCAAGCTGCAGCTTACCGTCAGGTTTCATTGCTCCTTCGTCGTCCACCAGGACGCGAGGCATATCCTGGTGATATCTTCTATCTACATAGCCGTTTGCTCGAGCGTGCTGCGAAACTCAGTGATGCACTCGGTGGTGGGTCCATGACAGCTCTTCCTGTAATTGAAACTCAAGCAGGTGATGTGTCTGCATATATTCCAACGAATGTTATCTCTATTACAGATGGTCAGATTTATCTTGAATCCAATTTGTTCAATGCAGGGGTTCGTCCAGCATTGAATGTTGGTATTTCAGTTTCTCGTGTTGGTGGTAATGCGCAAATCAAAGCCATGAAACGCGTTGCTGGTCCATTGAAATTGGAACTTGCGATGTTCCGTGAATTGGAAGCTTTTGCAAAGTTTGGCTCAGATCTCGATAAATCCACAATGCAACAATTGCGTCGCGGTGCGAGATTGACTGAAATTTTGAAACAGCAACAATATTCACCTGTTTCACTTGAAAGACAAATTGCTCTCGTATTTGCTGCAACTAATGGTTATCTCGATGAGATTCCTGTTGAGAATTGTCGTGAATTTGAAAATGAATTCCTAGAGCTCATGGAAACAAAGCATAAAGCTCTTTTATTCTCAATCGTTGAAGTAAAAGATCTAACAGATCCGATCAAGAAAGAACTGAATGAAGTCCTTACTTCATTCACTGAGAGATTCAAAGCGATTCGCGGAATCAATTGATAATATAGGAAATCTTGTCCCATGATTGCAGTCACTGGAGCCGCCGGATTTATCGGTAGTTGTTTCGTGAAGACGCTCAATGAAAAAGGATATCATGATATCCTCATCATTGATTCTTTGGAACAAGATGATCGCTGGAATAATCTCGTAACGAAGCGCTTTCGAGGCATTGAACATCCTGATGTGTTCAAAAAAAAATGTTCCGAAGGACAATATGATGCGAGTGATATTACTGCATTGATTCACTTGGGTGCTTGTTCATCTACAACTGAGCGCAATGCGGAATATCTTCTTGAAAACAATTATCGCTATAGCATAGCCATGGCTCAATTTGCCATGGCTCATGATATACCCTTCATATATGCCAGTAGTGCTGCCACTTATGGAGGTGGTGATCAAGGCTATAATGATGCTGCAGCGATAGGCCTTCGTCCTTTGAACATGTATGGATATTCAAAACAGCTCTTTGATGAATGGATGATAGACAATGGCTATGATTCATCAGCCATTGGAATCAAATTCTTCAATGTATTTGGTCCGAATGAATATCACAAAGGTGATATGGCGAGCATGATTTACAAATCATGGAAACAAGTAATATCACAAGGGTATATTTCTCTCTTTGCATCCGATATTTCGGAATATCCTGATGGCGGGCAAATGCGAGATTTTATTTATGTGAAAGATGCTTGCGAAGTAATGTGGAAGATGCTCAATGAGAAATCTCCAAAAGGCATTGTAAATCTTGGTACAGGCAAAGCTCGCACTTGGAATGATTTGGCCAGTTCTGTTTTCAAAGCACTCGGCAAAGAAATAGACATTCGATATGTGTCCATGCCTGATTCACTGAAAGGACAATATCAATATTACACTCAAGCAGAAATGAAGAAATTACAAGCTTCTACTTCTGCTCATGATTTTATGGAATTGGAAGATAGCATTGCTGATTATGTGATAAATCATTTGCAAGATTCCAAGAAACGATACTATTGACACACACTTTTACATTGAAGCATTGATATGGCAACACTGAGAGATATACGCAATCGCATCACAGCTGTGAAAAATACGGCTAAGATTACCTCTGCTATGCGCATGGTTGCAGCGGCAAAATTGCGCAGAGCGCAGGAAGCGATTTTATCGACAAGACCATATACCGATAAGTTTTCCGAAGTGCTATCAAATTTAGCTGGATCTGCTTCGGAAGATTATTTTCATCCTTTGCTTCGCAAGCCCGAAGTAATCAAGCATATCGCTATAGTTGTGATTTCCTCTGATCGTGGTTTATGCGGAAGTTTCAATACGAATGTTCTTCGAATGGCTCAGCAATATATCGAGCAAACAGTTCCTGCAGAATTTCCTCAAGCAAAAGTTAGTGTGGTTGCAGCCGGAAGAAGAGCAAGTCAATTCTTCGCCAAAAGCTCACATACTGTCATTGCCTCATTTCCTGAGGTATTTGCACAATTGAAATTTGCAACAGCATCAGAAATTGCAGGAATTGTGGCAAATGGATTCATCAATGAAGAATTTGATCGCGTAATGATTTTCAATAATGAATTCAAATCGATCATCAAGCAAGAAACAACATGCAAGCAATTATTGCCTGTTGAATCAGTAGCAAATGAAACTGCTTCGAATACTGATTATATATTCGAACCAAGCCGTAGTGATATCATGGATACAATTCTTCCAAAGTTCGTGAATACACTTGTTTGGAAAGCATTGCTCGAATCAAATGCTGCAGAACAAGCAGCAAGAATGATGGCTATGGAAAGTGCCACAACAAATGCACGCGATCTCATTCGATCCCTACAATTGTCATATAATAAAGCACGCCAAGCATCTATCACAACGGAAATGCTCGAAATTGTGGGTGGTGCGGAAGCTCTGAAGGCATAAAAACTATAAAAGTGACCATACTCGGTCACTTTTGTACTTTTTTAACATTCTTTAGCGCTTTTTTATGGTGTTAGCATAGAGTTTCAACGTAGTTTCGTGTATTGTTTAGTACACAAATTTTTAAGGTTTACTATGAAAAAGCAATTGATGAGCATATTGCTCGCAAGTTTTGTTTTCATTGGGCTTGCATCATTTATCACAGGTTGTGATCATGATTCATGCGTTACTCCAACTGAAAGTGCAGTCATTGATAATAATGATGCTGTAGATTTTGATGCTGTATATGCAAGCATTTTCCCTTCAGATAATGATGTAATCTCTCAAGATGGTCCTCCAACTCGCGGTGGTGGCCCTGGTAAGCGTGATACAGTTCGTGGTGGTGGTGGTCGTGACACAGTTAAGCGTGATACCACTTCAAGACCAATGCCTTGGCAATCTGTTCTTCCTTGTCTCAAGCTTACACCTGAGCAAAGTGCAAAATTGCGTGAATTCTCAATGGCTCAACGCGATTGTGAAAAAACTGCACGTACACAATTTAATACAATTGTAGAACCATTGCGTAGAGAGCAAAAAGCAGCGATGGATGCAATTCGTGCAGATCTCAAAGCTGGTACAATCACTCGCGAAGAAGCAAATGCAAGAGTTAAAGCTCTTAATGAGCGCATGAAGAATGCAACGCAAGCAGCTGAAGCTCAAGTGAGAGCAGCAGTAAAAGCATGCATGGATACTTTCTTTGCAAATCTCGAATCCATCTTAACTCCTGAGCAACTAGCTCTTTGGAATGAATGGAAGAGAACAGGAAAATCTCCATGCCCAAAAAATCCAATCGGCATTAGACCATAATCTGATTGATCCAGACCTAATTTCAAGCCTCATCCTTACAGATGAGGCTTTTTCTTTTTTATGTGTAACTGTTTCTTTCAGGCATTGTTATTGTATGCAGGAAGGTCATGACAAGAGAAAGAACTGAAATAAAAAAATAGTACTGTAACTAAGATTCCTCTTCATTGTTATTACTTCTGAGACACTTGAAAACATTTGAACGAGAGGTTCAGTCAGATCGCCGGCAATCTGTATGACAGCTCAACAAATACAGAAATACATTTTAACTTTATATAAGGAATACCAGAATGAATAATCTGATCACAAAAAGCATGGTAATGCTTGCAGCAGTGTTCGTAACAGTATTTGCTTCAAGCTGTACTGATCAACTTTCTTCTACATCTCCAATCATGGATGATGTATCAACAGAATCTTATGCAAAACTCTATGATGTAGAGTCAATGGCAAGTTCAATAATCGATGATGAAGATACTGGATTAAACGCAAAAGGAGGACGCGGTAAAGGCCCTGGTCGTGGACATGGAAAAGATGATCGTGATAGAGACCACAGAGGTGATAGTGCAAAGTCAAAGCGTCCAAATCTTCGCGCAGTTATTGATTGTTTGAAGCTAACTCCTGAGCAATTGACACAATTGGAAACCTTGCACCAAGCAAAACATGATTGCGAAAAAGCTGCAAAAGAGCAATTTAAAGCTACTGTTGAACCAATTCGTTTGCAAGAAAAGGCACTTCATGATTCACTCAAAGCTCAAGTAAAAGCAGGTACAATTTCTCGTGCTGATGCACAGACCCAAATGAAGTCATTCAAAGATGCTAATGCTCAATCAATGCAAGCTGCAGTTGATGTAATGAAAGCAGCTGTCAAAGCATGCAATGATACATTCCTCGCCAGCATTGAAGCTCTTTTAACTCCTGAGCAATTGCTTCTTTGGAATCAATGGAAAGCAACTGGTACAAATCCATGCGATACGCCTTCAAATGGCGATGTCATTGGTGGATAATCAACTGTAACTACAGTATAGTCAAAGCCCCAATCAATTTGATTGGGGCTTTTTATGTTCATGTAAATTCCATATTTTAAATCATTGTTTTTCAAACTATTTATGTAAGGATTGGACGATGAAACAGTTCGTGCAAATTACACTAGCAACTTTCTTGTTTGCGTTGATTGGTTGCTCCAATACTATTCAACCAACAAATCCAATGGGTGGTGTTGAAAATTCAGCATCTATTTCACAAGGCAATCCAGACGGTGATGTGTACTTTTCCCAAGACGATGATGATGATTCTTGTGGCGAAGGCAAAGAAAGACAATTGTCGTCAATTTCCTTTGAAAAAATGATTGATTGTCTCGGATTAAGCGAGAGCCAAAAAGCTGCTTTGAATGCATTGAAAATTGATAATAATAATTCATGCAAATCTGCTAAAGAAAAGTTTGATGCTGCAAAGAAAGATGCATTAAAAACATTGCTTTCAGAACAAGCGAAATGCAATGCTTCAGGTAAGAAGGAATCTGAGAAAAGATCAATCTTCGAACGATTGAAGAAAATTTACAATGAAGCAACGACAAAAGCAGAAGCTGCCTACAAATCAAGTTTGAAAAATCACAATAAGAAGTTTTATGATACTTTCTGCACAATCTTGACTGCTGAACAAATCGCAAAATTGAATTTGTGGCTTTCAGGAAAGAATCCTTGTGATACTTCTAATACAGGTGGTACAGGTGGTACAGGAAGCGGAACAATTGGATCCGGTGGTACAGGAACAGGTGGTACAGGTTCTGGTGATACGGGTTCTGGTGGAACTGGAACAGGTATTGGAACAGGTGGATAATTTTTGATCCAAAATGTATTTTTAAAGAACTCCGGCCCATGTCGGAGTTTTCTTTTTCTATCCTCCTACAAAATACATAGAGACTTTCTGTAATTTTGTGGAATCATATTTGACAAAATAGATTCTTATGACTGATTTATTGGCATTGATTGGCAGAAAAGTGACCGGGTTTTTCCGACAAATCGGACAGATCACAATATTGCTTATGCATGTCATACGATATTTGCCAAGAGTTCATAAAGACCGTCGTTTGGTTCTTGAGCAAATGTCAATCGTTGGAACAGAATCTCTTCCTCTCGTCGTTCTCATCGGTGCTTTTACTGGTGCGATTGCTGCATTGCAAGCCACAAATCTTTTCGCGAAGTTCAATCTAATCGGAATTGCTAGGCCATTCATCGGTGGATCGATTTCTACTGTTGTATTCACAGAGTTAACTCCTGTATTAACCGCACTCGTTATCGCGGGTCGTGTAGGCGGAGCCATCGCCGCACAAATTGGAACGATGCAGGTTTCGGAGCAAGTTGATGCTCTAGAAATGATGGCAATTGATAAGAATAGATATCTTGCTATGCCTCGCGTTGTGGCTGCACTCACCATGATGCCTGTGCTTGCGGTCTTTTCCAATCTCGTGGCTCTCATCGGTGCATATCTTCTTACATCACTGAAATTTGACTTTTCCTTTGATATTTTCTTTGATTCCATTCAGCGTTTCTTTCAGATTTCAGAAGTTGTACAGAGTTTGTTCAAGTCTATGATATTCGGTGGTGTTACTTCACTCGTGGGATGTCATGTAGGTTTTAGAACGGAAGGTGGAGCAGAAGGAGTCGGAAGATCCACCGTTCAGGCATTTACCATTTCTGCGGCAACCATTCTCATTTTGGATGCAGTCTTCGGATATATTTTTTAATTCGATTCGATCATCATGACTATACAAGACCTATTGAGTAAGGCCGAAACCAATTGGGATAATGCAGAAGTGCTTATTCAAATTGGCACTGAATTAGAATCTCGAACTCGTCTGCCCGAAGCTCGTAGAATTCTCGAAAGGGCTTTGGGATTAGCTCCGAAAGAATATCCAGATGCCTATGCCACTCTTGCATTTACCCATTTTCGTGATAATGCATCTACGGCTGAAAAGGGTGAAATGGCCTTGATTCAAGGACTTGAAATTACCGACTCCGATATTCTCAAAGCTTGGTATGTGGCATTCATTGATGATCCACCGGCAAGAGATTACTTTATTGAATATCTTTCACAGCACCGCGACCCAAGATTGCGTATGATTCTTGGTCATGCACTATTATGGCAGGGAATGCATGATGAAAGTGAGCTTGTATTGTCAGAAGCAATGAAAGGACTCGGACCAGAATTGATGGAAGTTCTACCCAAAGAATTGACAGTATATTGCTCTTCACTTGTTTGGCTTAAGGGCGCAAAGCCAGAATTGGAAATTGAACAAAAAGTCATTCCAATCATACATGCTTTGCAAGATCGATATTCGGATGTATATATGAATTATGCTACGGAAATCACCGCTTGGCAAGTGCTAAAAGATTGGAATAAAGTGATTGAATCATGCAAAAAAACACTTGCTATATTCCCTGATGAAGAAACCACGATATTAGCCTTAGCAATTGCATATGACAAAATTGGCAAATCGCAATATGCCTTGCATTATCTCGGCAGAGCAATTGGTATCAAACCATCATTTGCGAGAGCTCGCATGGTCTCTGCACGCATATTGGAGTCAATAGGGGATTTGGAATTAGCTAAAGAACTCATGTATGAGATTCCTGAAGTGAACCCACATTATGCTGTTGGTATCGTGCAAACTGCAATTTGGGCATATGAACATGGCGATAAAAACAAATCATTGGAATTATATCGTCGAGGTTATGCCGAACTCAAATCATTCGAAAAGGCACAGTTTGAATCACATCCTGTGATGAAACAAATTGCCGAGGAACAAAAGAGCACTATATTGCTCAATGTTTTGCAATAAATTTTACTCAAATCATACTCAATGCAATCCATACTTATACTCGATTTCGGATCACAAGTCACGCAACTCATCGCTCGCAGAATACGCGAATCGGGAGTCTATTGCGAGATTCATCCATTCTCCATTTCGAAAGAAAAACTCGAATCTATTAATCCGAAAGGGATTGTACTTTCAGGCGGACCATCAAGTGTCTATGCCGAAGGAGCTCCAATTCCAACATTTAATATTTTCGCACATGCAGAAGAGAAAAGCATTCCTATTCTTGGTATTTGTTATGGATTGCAATTAACAGCTTTCATGAATGGAGGCAGTGTTGATAAATCTGCAAAGAGAGAATTTGGTCGTGCGGAATTACGAATTGACAAAGATGATGCACTCTTCAAGGGAATTGATGCTCATTCCATAGTATGGATGAGTCATGGAGATTCTCTTACAGCATTGCCAGATGGATTTGAGATTATTGCGCATACTGATAATGCTCCAATATGTGTAATCAGAAATGAGAAGCGAAATATTCGTGGAGTGCAATTTCATCCGGAAGTTCATCATTCAAAAGATGGTGAAAAAATGCTCTCGAATTTCGTTCATGATATTTGTGGATGTTCATCAGATTGGAGCCCCGAAAATCTCATCGAATCCAAAATCGAGTCCATTCGCAAGCAAGTGGGAAGCGGTGGCGTGATTTGCGGTTTGTCCGGTGGTGTTGATTCAACTGTTGTTGCTGTTCTTTTACATAAAGCCATCGGAAATCAACTGCATTGCATTCACGTTGATTCAGGTCTTATGCGCCTTGATGAAAGCAAGAAACTCGAGACATTATTTCGTCAGAATTTCGATATGAGCATAGATGTTGTGGATGCATCTGATCTCTTTCTAAGTCGTTTGGAAGGAGTAAGTGATCCAGAGAAAAAGCGTAAGATCATAGGTGCCACTTTTATAGATGTATTCAATGATGAAGCAAAGAAATTTGGTGATGCAAAGTTCTTAGCTCAAGGTACGCTCTATCCAGATGTAATTGAATCAGTCAGTGTAAATGGGCCATCAGTTACGATTAAATCCCATCATAATGTTGGTGGACTTCCAGAAGAAATGGAACTCAGTCTCATTGAACCATTCAGAGAATTATTCAAAGATGAAGTTCGTACCGTTGGTAGAGCATTGGGCATACCGGATTGGTTTATTGATAGACATCCTTTCCCAGGTCCAGGACTCGGCATTCGTGTACTTGGTGAAGTAACAAAAGAACGCGCAGATATTCTTCGAAAGGCAGATGAAATCTATCTTGAGGAAATACATAATGCAGGGCTTTATAATGATATTTGGCAAGCATTTGCCGTATTATTACCCGTGCAAAGCGTTGGAGTAATGGGTGATGAACGCACCTATGAAAATACATGCGCACTTCGCGCCGTGACTAGCGTTGATGGCATGACTGCAGATTGGTTCCCAATGCCATATGATGTGCTTGCCAAAATGAGTAATCGCATTATTAATGAAGTTCGTGGAATTAATCGCGTGACATATGACATATCTAGTAAACCTCCCGCTACGATAGAATGGGAATGATGTATTGTAGGACAATTGATTGATCGAGTGAAATTTATATTCTATTATATCATTGCTTTTTTGAGCTGCAATATCTATCCCTTGATGGGACAGGGAGAGCTTGCCTCAAAACGTGATACGATCATTACAATTGACCCAATAAGCATCGGTTTTTTTGGTTCTGCGGGAATGAATATGCATACGGCATCTTTTTCTGGATTCAAAGGAATTCCAAGTTGCTGTCCTGAATATTCTTCGGCCTCTGATTTAGGAAGTGCATTTGGTTTTTTGGGAAGATATGCCTTATCATCAAATCATGGATTTGGTCTTCGGCTTGGATATAATGGACTAAATGGGGTTTTTACATCGAGTGAAGAACAATATGTGATGTCGCAACAGGGAATCGCAACCATCACGCATACGATGGAAACTTCACTCGGAATTATGTCACTCGAACCAGAATTCTATCTGGCTCTCGGGTCATTGAAACTTTCTGCAGGTGCATGGCTCGGACTTCCACTTTCAATGCAATTTTCCCAAAGAGAAACAGTATTTCCTGGCACATTTGATGGGTTCAATCGTATACGCAATGAATTATCAGGAGATATCCCGGCAACTCCATCTTTGATGATAGGCGCAATTGGTGGCATATCATATGAGTTGCCACTTAATGCTGTGAATTCAATAAGACTCGCCCCAGAAATTCGTGCATTTACCATTTTTTCTGAATTATCTGAAGGCACATCATGGAATGTCATGGGGATTCGTGCTGGATTATCATTCCTTTGGTCTCCATATGAAATGACTGTTTCGGCACCACCTCCGCCACCGCCACCACCACCTCCGCCACCACCTCCGCCACCACCAGTGATTATTGTATTGCCTGAATTGGTGACTTCATTACATGTGTCAAAAACAGGTAGTGTGGATACACTTTCTTCAATCAATTTGAATGAGAGAGTAGATCGAGTGGTGCAACCAATTTTACCATATATCTTTTTTGATGATAATATTTCAGATATTTCTGCGCGATATAAGCAATTGAAAATGGATGAGATCAGAGACTTTAATGAACAGTCTTTGATGAATGTTGATGTCTTGGATAGATATTATCATGTATTGAATTTAGCTGGAATTCGACTGAAGAATAATCCGAAACTGACAATTACTATCACAGGAACAACTTCAGGTGGAGGTATAGAAAAGAAGAATCTTGCTCTTTCAAAAAAGAGAGCTGAAAATGTTGCAAATTATTTCCAACAGATATGGAATATTGATTCTAGTAGAATTAATGTTATTGCTAAACCAATACCTGATAATCCTTCAAATATGTCAAACCCAGAAGGTTTGGCTGAAAATAGGAGAGTGGAATTACTCTTTAGTGATCCATCTATTTTTGAAGTATTGACCATCATTGATTCATCACTTTCTATAGATCCTGATGAAATCACTGTGAAAGGGAAGATGATTTCAGGAACCAAGCTCGATCACTGGAGAATTACAATCATGAATGATACCAATATGCTAGAAGAGATATTGGGATTACATGATACATTTGCCATGAAAATATGGAAACCCATTCCTTCGAAGATTGGTCGTAAAAAAGACTCAGTTCGAATTCGGTATAATGTAGTTGATACTGCGGGCCGTACTCATACATCAAATATTATCGTACCTGTAAAGTATACAAGAATCTTGAATGATAGAACTATTGGTACAAATGGGCATGATAAGGTAAAGAGATATTCTCTCATTTTGTTTGATTTTGATGCATCTACATTAAATGCTAGAAATCTGCGTGTGATTGATGAGATTCAATCTACCAAAGGTATCAAGCTTATATCAATTCTTGGTGCTACTGATATGTTTGGTGATGCAAAGCGTAATGCCGAATTGGCACTTGAAAGGGCAAAAGCTGTAGGTGTTTTATTAAAAGCGGATCAATCAATCATAAAGGGGAATAGCGCTTATGAAGGAACGCCAAATGCATTACCTGAGGGAAGATTCTATAATAGAACTGTGATTATAGAAGCAAAAGAAATCGGGGAATAAAGAGTCAAAAACTGCAAAAACACTACTTAAAATCTACTCAAATCGTTGATTTTTAACGATTTCCTTTGCTTGTATTGATCTCTACTGTTAAGTTGGCACACCAACAATCAAGGGTATTCTATGGGAAAATGGATACTAAGTATTTGTATTGTGTCAATGAGCTTTATGGGTTTGGGATGCAAAAAGACAAAGAATACAAAAGCTGAAGAAGGCAAAGTATCGATAGTAGCTTCGACAAACACAATGAGTGAATGCGATCAATTCCTCCAAGACTATGAGGGATGGGTGAAGAAGTATATCGTCCTTATCAAACGCTTCCAACAACATCCAAAAGACAAAACAATTATCGCCGATTATCAAATTATGGTCGGGCAAATAGGACTATGGGATAATCGCTCAAGACAATGCATTAAAGATTCTGCAATTCTTAAACGCTATGTTGAATTACAAGAGATGCTGAATGATTATGCGGTGAGGGTAGTGAGTAATTGAGCGATTAATGGAATAGTGTGGGGACCAGAAACCAATCAAAACGGGGCGGATCCGAAAATATGTATCTTTGGGGACCAATACTTGTGTATTACAAATTGAAAAACGCAAATACATAAATATTGGTAGCTGTATTTATCTAAATTTACATCAACAGGAAATTTTATGGGACTTCTTTCAGGATTAATGGGCAATTCTTCAATTGTCGATTCAAATGAATTGCAGAATGAGTATTCACATTTGCTCATTGATGGAGAAATAATCGAATTAGGCTTTAAACTTATTCGAGATATGTTCATATTTACCAATAAAAGATTGATTCTTGTTGATAAACAAGGTCTTACAGGTAATAAACTTGAATATAAATTTGTAACTTATAGGAGCATTACCCGTTTTAGCATCGAAACTGCGGGAACATTTGACCTCGATGCAGAATTGAAAATTTGGGTTTCTGGTGAAGTTGAGCCAAGTATTCAAAAACAATTCACAAAGGCGGTTAATGTTTATGATGTGCAGAAAATATTAGCAACACATGTTTTAGGTTAATTCTCATGCCTCAAGCTATGACATATTTGCCCTCCATTGAGGGTCAGGAATTGATGTTTGTACAAGCCATTTTTGATCAATTGACAGATCAAGAAGCCCAACAATTCTCTCTCGCATATATGCAGAGAAGGCGTGATCCGAGTATGATTCTGATCATGATCATCGTTGCGATGGTATTTCTTCCCGGATTACACAGATTTTTCTTGGATAAAGTAGGCTCGGGAATAGTACATTTGCTCACATGCGGTTGGTGTTGGATTGCAACAATTATTGATTTGGTCAATCACAAAAAACTCACATTCGAGTATAATGCCAAGGTTGCATCAGAGATCGCAACCATGCTTCGATAAACTCCAATACAGCCACCTCAATAAGGTGGCTGTTCTTCTTTCCACAGTATTTGTTCTCACCTAGCAATTACCCTATATTTGCCCCATCGATGGAACTGATTCCGGGGCCTATTGGGGGCATACAGCGGAATACATTGATATACATTCAAGCCGGGCAAAGAGATTTGGGAGAGATTTCTCAAAGACTTGAATTTAAGATATAGCGAATAGTCATTTTATAGGAAGATACATGAAGAAAGTGCTCCTTTCTATGCTTCTGTGTATGTGGTTTATGTGCCAAACTTCGAATGCGCAAACATTCGTAGGACTTGGTCTTGGCGCAGCCATGCCTCAAACACAGTTTCCCGAGCAAAGCGATCTTGGTTTGCACGGAGAATTCCAATATGGAGTTCACAAGTTTTGCAATATGTGGCCTGTCTTTACAGTGAATTATGGGTATTATGGTCCCATCGACAGTTTGGAATATACCAATCCTCGAATCTATTCACTTCCAAATGTGATCAATGTACAAGCTAATGTACGCTGGTTTCCATGGGATGCTCCAAATGTGCCATTATATCTGAGTATTGGAACAGGAATTTCCATTATTACGGGTGATGATGAAGAAGGGAAGATTGGAATGCCTGGTACACTTGAAGCAGGATATCTGTTCAATTATGAAAATCCATGCTGTGATTGGTTCATTACTCTATCTGCTCGTTATACCACCAATAATATGCTCAGAGATTTGGACAGACCTCACCTTTCGGGTCTTGCAGGCATGATACATGTGAGTATTCCATTGGGAGGTGCAAAATGAGA
>JACCDW010521310.1_pt1 | contig 26545 bp, 24 predicted proteins | sample 7449781 | NCBI WGS metagenome assembly JACCDW01 (sample SAMN15323449, study PRJNA562643) | freshwater metagenome | isolation source: river surface water | place: USA:Blue River Watershed | collected 2017-08-18
CACATCACTGAAGTCAATTTGCAGTCTCAATGAACACCAAAAACCTCGATCCAGCCACCTTCTCCAAGCTTTTAGGCGTGGTGTCGGATGTCAGCTTGATCATTGACAGCCAAGGCGTGATTGAAGATGTGTCGACCGCACAAGACACCATGGCCACTTTGGGTTGTCAGGCTTGGATGGGCAAGCGCTGGACTGACACAGTCACGGTCGAAAGCAAGAAAAAAATTCAAGAGTTGCTGCAGGTCTCTGATGAGAATGCAGTGCTCAACTGGCGTCATGTCAACCACCCCACACCCTCAGGCGGTGAGGCGGCCATTCAATATGTGACGGTGCCTTTGAAGGGCAACAAGTTTTTGGCGGTGGGCAGAAACCTAGAGCGTTTGGCTGAATTGCAACGCAGGTTGGTCGAAACACAACAGTCAGTTGAGCGCGATTATTTGCGTCTCAGACACATTGAAGCGCGCTACCGAGTTTTGTTTGAAACATCACCCGAAGCGGTGCTGATGATTGATGCCACGTCCTACCGCTTGATTGAAGCCAATGTGGGCGCGCAAGCCTTGTTCAAGGATGCAGGCAAACGCTTGGTGGGCCGCGACTTTAGAGAATGCTTTGAAGCCAGCAGCCAAGGTGAGGTTCAATCTTTGCTGAGAACCGCGCTGGCCACCGGCCGCATTGAAATGTGCTCGGCCACGTTGTTAGGTGCAAGCACGCCTCTCACGGTTTCGGTCACTGTCTTCAGACAAGAAGGCGGCGCACAATTCTTGGTCCGTCTCACACAGCGCGAGTCTGCTGTGGCCACTCACTTAGATGGCGAGTCTTCCGTGGTTCTCAGTGAAGCCATGGAGAAATTCCCGGATGGTTGGCTTCTCACAGACACCTCTGGCACCGTCAAAAGTGTCAACGAAGAGGGCATGGCTTTGTTGGGCCTCACGGCGTCATCCCAAGTCATTGGGCAGTCCATGGAGCGTTGGTTGCTCAGAGGCGCAGTCGATTGGGGTGTTTTGAGTACGTCTCTCAAGCAACAGTTGCCCGTTCGCAATTTTGCGACCGAAGTTAAAACTTTGTCGGGAATGACATTGCCTGTGGAGGTTTCTGCAGTTTATTTGTCACGCCCTGAGCCCATGTATGCCTTCTTTGTCAGAGACATGGATCGTCGTATGCAAGCCGTGACGGGCGTTAACAGCCCGGCTGTGCCTCATCCCTTTGCAGAGCTGTCTCAATTGGTCGGCCGCAGACCCATCAAAGACATTGTGGGCGAGACTGTCGACACCATCGAGCGCATGTGCATTGAAGCCGCTCTAGAACTTACCCACAACAACCGCGCTTCTGCAGCTGAGATGTTGGGTCTTTCTAGACAGAGCCTTTACGTCAAGCTCAGGCGTTTTGGGATCTTGTCTGACACAGAGGCTGATTCAGAACTGCCTTAAGTCTGACAACACTTCACGCCCAACAATTTGCTGGAAGTGTATTTTATTATTGACACATAGTGTCAATCCTAGTTGACAATTCTCAAAGACTTCTCACAATGGTGGCATGGACAATCCCATGCTCACGCTTACACCCGCTCCGCAGCGCCCCAGCTTGCGAACGGTTGCTGAACTCCTCAAGCCCATTACTTGGTTTCCGCCGGTATGGGCTTTTGCGTGTGGCGCAGTAGCGTCGGGTCAAAGTTTGGCTGACAACTGGATCTTGATCATGCTGGGTTTGGTTTTGACGGGACCTTTGGTCTGTGCCAGCAGTCAAGCCGTCAACGATTGGTTTGATCGGCATGTCGATGCCATCAATGAACCTCATAGACCCATACCATCTGGACGTATGCCTGGCAAATGGGGCTTGGGCATTGCGGTGTTATGGACTGCCTTGTCATTGTTCTGGGCCACGCTCATGGGCACCTGGGGTTTTGTTGCGTGTGCGTTGGCCATTGCATTTTCTTGGGCCTACAGCGCACCGCCTGTCCGCTTAAAGAACAACGGATGGTGGGGTGCTGCAGCGTGCGCGCTCAGTTACGAAGGCTTGGCTTGGCTCACCGGCACAGCGGTCATGTTAGGTGGCGCATGGCCGGGCAATTACTCAATTTGTTTGGCCTTGCTCTACAGCTTGGGTGCCCACGGCATCATGACCTTGAACGATTTCAAAGCCATTGAAGGCGATCGACAAATGGGCATTGCATCTTTGCCTGTGAAGTACGGCCATCGAGGTGCAGCGCGCATTGCGTGTCTCATGATGTGGACCCCGCAAGTGGTGGTGGCTGCACTTCTGTTCAATTGGCAATTGCCTTTGCATGCGCTGTCAGTGCTGGTGCTGAGCTTTATGCAATGGCCCCTCATGTTCAAATTCTTAAACAACCCCGTAGAACGTGCTTTGCATGTCAGCGCCTTTGGCGTGCCCATGTTTGTAAGCGGCATGATGGTCAGCGCTTGGGGCTTGCGTCAACTCAACGCGGTGGGGGTTCTATGACATCGCCCGTTTTTGGCTGGTTCCAAATTATTCGCCTGGGATTGATCCAAGCTTGCTTGGGCGCGGTGGTGGTGGTGACCACATCCACACTCAATCGCATCATGGTGGTGGAGTTGGCGTTTCCTGCTTTGTTACCAGGTGCCTTGGTGGCTTGGCATTACGCGGTGCAAATGGTGCGACCCCGCATGGGCTATGGCGCAGACAAAGGTCGGCGCAGCACCCCTTGGATGATGGGCGGCATGATGGTGTTGGGCATCGGTGGTGTGATGGCGGCAGTCTCGACCATTTGGATGGCCACTGAGCCTGCGTGGGGCATTGCATTGGCTGTGCTGTCGTTCAGTTTGATTGGCTTGGGTGTGAGTGCTTGCGGCACCTCATTGCTGACCTTGATGGCCAAGCAAGTCCCCGATCAAAAGCGCGCACAAGCGGCGACAACAGTGTGGCTCATGATGATCATGGGCTTTGCCATCACCGCGGGTACCGTTGGCAAATTGATTGATCCTTACACACCAGAAATTTTGTTGAAGGTGTCAGCATGTTTGAGTTTGCTGACCACCTGTATCACCGCCATTTGCCTGTGGCGATTGGAAAGCCCAACGGCGCAATCAGTGCCACAAAACAAACCAACAGCTGCAGACTTTAAGCAAACTTTCAAAGAAGTCTGGGCGGAGCCCAAGGCCAGAACCTTCACCATTTTTGTCTTCTTGTCCATGCTGGCCTACAGCGCGCAAGACTTGATATTGGAGCCTTTTGCTGGCGCCATTCACGGTATGTCGCCAGGACAAACAACACAACTTTCTGGGTGGCACCACATGGGTGTGCTCATTGGCATGTTGTCTGTGGCTGGCGCTAGTACCCGTTGGGTTGCTGGCCGTTTGGGTTCAGTGCAAGCTTGGATGGTGGGAGGCTGTGTGTTTTCGGCCATTGCAACGGTTGGCTTGTCTTCTTCTGCATTGGTCAACATGACCGATGCGTGGCCCCTGAAAGCCAATGTAATTTTCTTAGGCGTTGCCAATGGTGCCTTTTCGATTGCCGCCATCGCCACCATGATGCGCTTAGCAGGTGAAGGCGGCACGGGTCGCGAAGGAACGCGCATGGGTTTATGGGGCGCAGCACAAGCAGCGGCCTTTGGTTTAGGCGGCCTAGTGGGAACAGGTGCCAGCGATTTGGCACATGCACTGCTGCAAGATTCTCGATCAGCCTATGTGGCTGTGTTTGCTTTTCAATCCTTGATGTTTTTGGCCTCTGCCGTGGTTGCCATGCGCATGCGCGCAGGTGACGTGAAGTCTTCAGAAATGTCTATCGACAACCAAGTCCTCTGGAAAGGTGGATCTCCATCATGAGTCAAACTGATTACGATTTTGTCGTCGTTGGGGGCGGACCCTCGGGCGCGACGGCTGCCAATGATTTGGCCTGTGAAGGCTGGCGTGTCTTGTTGTTAGACCGACAAGGCCGACCCAAACCCTGTGGTGGTGCCATTCCGCCAAGGCTGATCAAAGACTTTGAAATTCCAGATCATTTGTTGGTGGCCAAAGTCAATTGCGCCCGCATGATTTCACCTGCAGACAACAAGGTCGATATTCACATCGACAATGGCTTTGTGGGCATGGTGGACAGAATTGACTTTGATGAGTTTTTGCGAACACGTGCAGCGGCCTCAGGCGCTGTTCGACAGCAAGCTATTTTTGACAAAGTGCAGCACGATGAAGCAGGCACCTTATGGGTCCACTACACCCCCGTTCATGCCAAAGAACATTCAGCCGTAGAGCATGCCAAACCCGTCAAGGTCAGTGCGCGCATGGTCATTGGTGCAGATGGTGCTAAATCAGAAGTGGCTCGTCAGCAAATCCCAATGGCTGACAAAACAAAGTATGTTTTTGCTTATCACGAGATCATTCAAGCGCCCATAGAAAAACCAAGTCACGATGGCCAGCGCTGTGACGTGTATTACCAAGGTGAAGTTTCGCCAGACTTTTATGGTTGGGTTTTTCCACATGGCAACACCATGAGTGTGGGCACTGGCAGTGCTGACAAAGGCTTTTCGCTCCGAACAGCAACAGGTCATTTGCGCAAAGTTGCTGGCCTCACTGATGCGCCCACCTTGCGGCGTGAAGGTGCGCCCATTCCCTTGAAACCATTGCCCAAATGGGACAACGGCAAAGATGTGTTGGTGGTGGGTGATGCTGCGGGCGTGGTTGCCCCCTCATCGGGCGAAGGCATTTACTACGCCATGGATTGCGCCAGAACCATGGCCAGGGCGGCACATGAGGCTCTGAAAACGGGCGATCCTTCGTACTTGAAAAAAGGCCGTAAAAAATTCATGAAACAACACGGCAAAGTGTTCTGGATTTTGGCCATCATGCAATACTTCTGGTATCAGAATGACAAGCGTCGCGAAAAGTTCGTCAAAATTTGCGAAGATCGCGATGTCCAGAGACTCACCTTTGAGTCATACATGAACAAAGAGTTGGCCAGAAAAGACCCAATGGCGCATGTCCGAATATTCTTCAAAGACATGGCCCATTTGCTAGGACTGGCCCGAACCTAAAGGGGCCCCATTGCAAATCAATTCAGCAACACTCAAAACCTTTGCGATTGCATTTGCACTGAGTTATCTCACCGCAGGCATTGGCGGCGGTTTGACCGAGTTAGGTCCTTGGTATTTTTCGCTGAAACATCCTGAATGGAAGCCACCAGACCCCTACTTTGGGGTGATCTGGACCACCATCTTCACCCTTTGCGCTATCAGTGGGGCATTGGCATGGCAGTCAGCGCAGGGTCAAAATGACAAAAAAAGAATTATTTTTTTGTTTGGTATCAACGCTTTCTTGAACATTTTGTGGAGTGCCATTTACTTCAAACTGCAGCGACCCGATTGGGCCGTCTTTGAGGTGGTTTTTTTGTGGTTGTCCATCATGTTTTTGGTGATGGGCCTGTGGGGAATCTCTAAAAAAGCGGCTTTATTGCTCATACCCTATTGGGTATGGGTCAGTGTGGCGACCGTTTTGAATGTTGCCACTGTCAAACTGAACGGTCCATTTTGAGACTCAAATTTACGCAAATTGTCAGCAAATTTTCATCAAAATGGGCTATTCTCTGAGAACGTACTAAGGGTTAAAGGGGTTGAATGAAAGCCCGCTTCTCTTTATAAACAGAGTTCGATTAGCGGATCGGCATGCTATGTTGCTGGCAAAATTTTGCCCCGGTCACCCATCAGGTTGGCACGCTATCCTTCGCAAGGAAATTGCATGTCTAAGTTCAACGGCTTAGGGAGTTCATCTCAGCGCCCCAACGATTCGGGTGCTGCGAATGACGAGTGCAAGGATTCCCTTCTGGATGTGATTGAGTCACAAATCATCCCCAGACTGTTGAATTCTCAGCAACTCATCTCTAGCCAGTCCATCAGCGCCGACTCCCCGGAGTTTGGCGAGCCAGTCCCAGAAATGTTGGACTTCACCGCTTGCTGTTTAAAAGGCGATACAGCGGGCGTCAATCAAATTGTCGATCGCTTACTAGACCGTGGACTGAAACAAGATCGAGTTTTCATGGAACTCATCACACCCGCCGCCAGACATTTAGGCGTGTTGTGGGAAAAAGACCTGTGTGACTTCAGCGATGTCACGTGTGGTTTGGCGCAAATGCACCAAGTCACTCACCGCTTGGGTTATGGCTATCACGAGGGCCCCACCATAGAAGGCGAAACACAAAGGGTCATGTTGTCATGTGCACCCGGATCTCAGCACTTCCTAGGATTGACCATCGTTGCCGATTTTTTCAGGCGATCGGGTGCCCATGTGGTCATAGAAATTTCATCGACCGAATCTGAATTGATGCGCGCCATTGCCAACGAATGGTTTGATGTCATTGGCATTTCTGTGGCCATCGAAACGCAATTGCCTCAACTGCGCGACTTGATTGCACACTTTAGGAAAAACTCAGGCAACCCTCATGTCAAGGTGATGCTGGGAGGTCCCATTTTCATGCTGAAAGATTTGTCTGCCGACATGTTTGGCGCTGACGCGATCTCTACCGACCCCATTGAAGCGGTCAATCTTTTAAAGAGCTTTGCGCTCAAATAAATACACAATACACGCGACCCATCACATTCGCGACTCACAAAATTTCAGAAGCAATTGCGCTGTTCCAGCTGGGTCCTCTTCATGGGCCAAATGACCCAAGCCTGGCTGCTCAAATAACTTCGCTTGGGGCATCAATTTGCAGGCCTCAAGTGCCATCGATGGCGGTACGGTTTGGTCTTTCGATCCCACCACAATGGCCACGTCATTTTTAATTTGAGACAAGGCGCTTGACAGCGCGTTGAGTTGCCAAGCTGCCATCATGTTCAAAACGCTGTGCACATGTCCCGAATGGCTGAACACACTTTGATACAAGGACAAGCCATCTGCATTCAAGTGCGAACCTGTTTGCAAAATAGACTTCTCAATCATGGCGGGCTTGCTGGCCAATTTGGCTGTTGCCCATGCAGAGATAGGATTGATGGCCGCTAATTTGGCAGCGGGTCTGAAAATCAAGGAGGGCAGGCCAGGCAAGGGCAACCAGGCTGGATTCAAGCCGATCAATTGTGTTTGTGACAGCGTTCGTTGCTGCAAAATCATGTGGGCTGCGATGGCTGCGCCTGCAGAGTGACCGCCAATCACTGAGGGCGTTACATTCAACTGCAACATGAGTGCGCGCAGACCTTCACTCATGCCTTGCAATGACAGGCTGCCGTCAGGACCTCTGCTGGTGAAGGCATGTCCTGGTAAGTCGGGTGCAATCACTTGAAAATAAGGGCTCAACAAAGGCATCAAACCGCGCCAACTGAAACTGCCAGAGCCAGTACCGTGCAGCAACAACAAGGTGGGACCTTGTCCCATGATTTGTACATGCCATTGAATGCCACCCGCTTGAATGAATTGGCTGGACTGGGCATGGGGCCAAGCATTGCGATGATTGGCCCACTGCATGGTGGGATACAGACTGTCAAACATGGTGACCATCTCAGGCAGCCAACTGCCTTAAATTGTCCATGGCACTGGCCACGCGCTGCGCTTGCACCTGCGGCATCGGCAAGTAACTGCTGCCCATGGTGTGCGCCAAGTTCTGGACTTGTGGATCGGGTTGTACGGAGGTGTCTATCCAAAGCGCGCGATGACCGCTTTGCCGCCACTGCGCGCTCCATTGCAGGGCTTCAGCTTGCGCTTGCGCTCGGCCGCCCAAGCCCTGAAGCGTGACGTTGGCGCGGCCATCACTGAGAACCACCAAGATTGGTGTAATGCCTTGTCGATGGAGTTGAGCAGCCTGTTCATGCGCCATTTTCAAGGCCAATGCCAAAGGCGTGCCGCCCCCTCCAGGTAAGCCTGTCATCGCGCGTTTGGCACGCACCAATGAGCGAGTCATGGGCAGCAGCAACTGTGCCTTCGCACCTCGGAATGCCACGATGCAAACGCTGTCACGGCGCGCATACGATTGCTGAAGCAATAACTCGACCGCGCCTTTGGCCTCTGCCAGCCTTTGCAAGGCCGCCGAACCCGATGCATCCAAGGCCAGGATCAAACAACTCGACGTGTGCTGTTGGTAGCGATGAACGTGAAAATCTTCGGCTCTGATGGCCACGCGGCCTTCTAATTTGTTGCCTCTTAATTTTTGCTTCGGTGCAGCAGCGCGCAAGGTGGCCAAGACATGCAAGCGAGAATTGCCGCCAGGTCTGCCGGGCCTAGGGGGCATCGGCCTGCCGCGTTGCGAGCCGGTTCTGAACTGTCCACTACGGCCCGAAGTGTTGCCCTGATTGCGACCTGCTTGCGTCAAGAGAGAGTCGAGCACCCCGGGTGGCAAACTGGCCAAAGCGGCAGCCACCATCATCTCTTGCAGGTCTTCAGCTGTGGGTTCAGATGCAGGTGCTTCTGAAGGTGCATCGTCCGATTCTTGTTCTGAGGGCGGCGCAGGGTCTGGTTCTTTTTGTGGTTCTTCAGGTGGCTGAGAGGACGCTTCAGTGTCTTCAGGCGGAGAAGATTCTTGTTGCTCTGAGGGCCATTGCGTGGCTCTGGGCGCTAACACGCGGCGCGCTGCAAATTCCAAGTCTTCGTTGTCTAGTTCCGTGCGCAAATTCAAAGCTGCATGGCAGCAAGCGACACGCAAAGCCAAACTGGGTATGCGCAACGAGTCAATTCCCAAGCCTTGCGCCGTTGCGCACATGGCCAATGCTTGATCATGAGTCCATTGAAGGGCTGTCAAGCATGCGCGCATTTTTTTCAAATGGTCATCGCTCAATTGCACATCGATGGCTTGCGCTTCGGTATCCAAGGCATCAACTGACATGGCTTGAATATCTGAGGGCGCCAGGTCTTTGAGATCAAGCCAAATTCCCAACCTCTCTTGGAGCGCTTTACCCAGAGGGGCATCGTCGTCGAGCGATTCGTCCAATGCAATCACGCCAAACTGTGTGCTGATTGAATCGTTGTTTGAGTCTTTGTTTGAATGGCCATTCAGATAGGGAATGGACTGCGTGTCCATGGCTTGCGTCATGGGCGCAATCAGTGCGCTTGGAAATCGCTCCGCCATGCTGATGCACACAACGCCTTGGTTGGCTTGTTGCAATAAACCTGACTGCATGTGCAGTCGGCCAGTTTGCAAAGTAGCCGATAAATCAATGCCACCCAATAATCTTTCGAGGTCGACACTGCCTGGCAGTTTGACGCATCGAATACTGCTGGTGTGCAGGGCTTGAAGCCATCGTTCTCTAACCGGGCCAAAGGGTGCGCGCAACCAAATGCCGCCAAATCCGTAGGGGTCAATTTGTAACAGTTGCAAGCATGTGATGGCATCGTTCCATGCAGCGATTCCTTGCAGTGGACGCGAGGTGGCCAAAGTTCAAGCGCCCAAAATCTCTTGCAAGCACCTTTGCACGCGCTCGCCAGAGTCTGTGTCGTCCAAGGGATTGCGACGCAAGCGATGACGCAGAGCCAGCGGCGCAATGGTTTTGAGATGCTCTGGTTTGACCGCCTTGCTGCCTTGCATGGCCGCCAAAGCGCGTGTGGCACGCAAGAGCGTGAGTTCTGCGCGCAGACCGTCGGTGCCCAATTGTTGGCACAGGCGCGCACACAATGTGAGCATGTCGTCGCTGACCACCACAGCGTCCAACAACTTGCGTGCTTTGACAATGCGCTTTTGCAGCTTGTCACTTTCTTCTTGCCACTGGGCTTTGTAAGCCACAGGATCTTTGTCAAAAGCATCACGGCGTTTGATCACTTCGACGCGCAGCGCCACATCTTGAGGTGTTCGAACTTGCACGGACAAACCAAAACGGTCTAGCAATTGAGGGCGCAGTTCGCCTTCTTCTGGATTGCCACTGCCGACCAACACAAAGCGAGCAGGGTGTCGAATGCTGAGGCCCTCGCGCTCTACCAAGTTTTCACCTGAAGCCGCCACATCGATGAGTAAGTCGACCAAGTGATCGTCGAGCAAATTCACTTCGTCAATGTACAAAAACCCACGGTGCGCTTGCGCCAACAAGCCCGGTGAAAACTCTTTGATGCCTTGCGACAAGGCTTTTTCTAAATCGAGGGCGCCCACAATGCGATCCTCTGTGGCGCCCAATGGCAAGTCCACCACGCTCACAGCTCGGCTTTCGGTGGCCAGTTTGGGCGCTTTGACGCCAGTTGCCGTGTGCGCGGCCTGGCAAACGGGACACGATTGGGCTGGCTTTAAGGGGTCGCATCGGTAGGGACAGCCTTTGACCACTTGAATGGGTGGCAGCAAATCAGCCAAAGCTCTAACAGCCGTCGACTTGCCTGTGCCTCGGTCGCCCAACACCAGTACGCCGCCGACCGTGGGATCAATGGCCACCACCTGGATGGCCAGGGTCATCTCGTCTTGACCGACGATGGCTGCAAAAGGAAACGTGGATGCCATGGAAAATCCCACTGAACTGATTCAGTCCATCATCTAAAAACCGCCCCAAACTGTCAAGTTAAATTTACAGTTTGAGTTTGAAAAGGGGGTGTTCAATGTCAGTTTATGACGACGATCTCAGTTTTTTGGAGTGGCGGTGGACGGTTTCAACCAAAGCGGTCACATGTTCAGGGGGCGTGTGTTGGTGAATACCGTGTCCCAAATTGAAAATATGGGTTGGCCCTGTCTGGGTTGGATCGGTATGGGGCTTGCCAAAACTGTCCAGCACCCGAATCACTTCTTTTTCGATGCAGTCAGGGGGTGCAAAAAGCACATTGGGGTCGATGTTGCCTTGCAGGGCCTTGCCTGGACCGCCCACTTGACCGCCCACCAGCGCTCGCGCCTTTCCTAAGTTCATCGTCCAATCGAGGCCGAGGACCTCGCAGTCGAGATGGTTCATATCGTCCAGCCACAAACCGCCACCTTTGGTGAAAACAATGCGGGGTATTTGCTGGCCCTCATGGTGAGTTTTCAGCTTGGAAAGTACCAATGACGTGTATTTCAAGCTGAATTGTTGGAAGGCGCCGTCGGCCATGACGCCGCCCCAACTGTCAAAAATCATGACGGCCTGCGCGCCGGCATCAATTTGCGCATTCAAATACTCCGCAACGGACAGCGCGTTGATTTCCAAAATTCGATGCATCAAATCTGGGCGGCTGTACATCAGACTTTTGACCAATCGGTAGTCGTCCGAGCCAGCGCCTTCCACCATGTAGCATGCCAAAGTCCAGGGGCTGCCCGAAAAGCCAATCAGGGGAACTCTGCCGTTCAGGGCCTTTCGAATGGAGGTCACTGCATCAAATACATAACGCAGTTTGTTCATGTCCGGCACTTGCAGGGCGGCAACGGCAGCCTCGTCGCGGACCACTTTTTCAAATTTTGGACCTTCGCCGAGGGCAAAACTCAAACCCAAACCCATGGCATCGGGCACCGTCAAGATGTCTGAAAACAGAATGGCGGCATCCAAAGGGTACCTGTCCAAGGGTTGGAGTGTGACCTCAGTGGCGTAATCGGTGTTGGTGGCCAAACCCATGAAACTGCCTGCTTTTGCCCGGGTTTGACGGTATTCGGGGAGGTAGCGACCAGCTTGCCGCATCAGCCAAACCGGCGTGTGGTCTGTCGATTGGCGCAAGCAAGCGCGTAAGAATTGGTCGTTTTGAAGTGCTGGGTACATAAGTGTGTTGGGTTGGTTAAAACCAATACTTTTTGGAAGTGTCAATAAATAATTAACCCGAAGTGTCAATTTAACTTGACGATTTGTCAAATCGGGGTAAATTACAGGTCTGTCAATCACCTCGTCAGGCCAAACATGGACGCCCTGTTGGAATGGATTCAATCGCCATCGCACTTGAGAAAGCTTTCACGGGAAAGCTTGCCTGCGTTGGCCCATGAATTGCGCGAGCGTTTGATTCAAACAGTCTCTAAAACGGGCGGCCATTTCAGCTCTAACCTTGGCACCGTCGAACTCACCATTGCCTTGCATTACGTCTTCAATACACCAGAAGACCGCTTAATTTGGGATGTGGGTCATCAAACCTATCCGCACAAAATGCTCACCGGGCGCATGGACCAAATGGGAACATTGCGACAAAAGGGGGGACTGAGTGGTTTTCCGAGGCGGGAAGAGAGCGAATACGACGCGTTTGGTACGGCGCATTCTTCCACTAGCATTTCCGCAGCCTTGGGCATGGCCATGGCTGCCAAACAAACAGGCAGTCAGCGCAAAGCAGTCGCCATCATTGGCGATGGGGCGCTCACCGCAGGCATGGCCTACGAAGCCATGAACAATGCAGGCACCGCCGATTGTGATTTGCTGGTCATCTTGAATGACAACGACATGTCCATTAGCCCACCCGTAGGCGCACTGAACCAGTACCTGGGTGAGTTGATGTCAGGGCGCTTTTATGCCGAAGCCAAAAAAATTGGCGAAAAGTTTTTGAAAAATGCCCCCCCATTGTTTGCGATAGCGCGCCAACTAGAACAACAAACACACAACTTCATCCAGCCCGACACCATTTTTGAAAAGTTGGGTTTTACATACACCGGACCGGTCGATGGACACGACGTAAATGGTTTGGTGGATGTCATGCAAAGACTGTCCCAAGCCAAGGGACCACAGTTTTTGCATGTGGTCACCCGCAAGGGAAAGGGCTATGCCAAGGCCGAGGCCGACCCTATTGCGTACCATGGCCCAGGCAAGTTTGATCCCGCAGTGGGCCTCACGCCTTCAGCCAGTAGCCAATTGACATTCACCCAAGTGTTTGGCCAGTGGTTGTGTGACATGGCAGCCAAGGACCCTCGATTGGTAGGCATCACGCCAGCCATGCGTGAGGGCTCTGGCATGGTGGCATTCAGCCAACGATTTGCGCATCGCTACCACGACGTGGGCATTGCAGAACAACACGCGGTTACTTTTGCAGCAGGCTTGGCGTGTGAAGGTCTCAAGCCGGTGGTGGCCATTTACTCCACCTTCCTGCAACGCGCCTATGACCAATTGATTCACGATGTGGCACTGCAAAATTTGCCCGTGGTTTTTGCTTTGGACCGCGCTGGCTTGGTGGGTGCCGATGGTGCAACACATGCCGGCATGTTTGACATTGCCTTTACCCGATGCATTCCCAACATGAGCGTGGCGTGCCCCGCAGATGAAAATGAGTGCCGTCAATTACTCAGCACGGCCTATGCACAAGATCATTCAGTGACAGTGCGATACCCAAGGGGTGCTGGCGTTGGCAAAGAAGTTGCCAAAGATTTAAGCACCTTGCCCTTTGGCAAAGGTGAGATTCGACGTGAAGGAAAAGGGTTGGTCATCTTGTCGTTTGGCCCCTTGCTTTATGAAGCCTTGAAGGTGGCAGATCAACTGGACGCCACTGTCGTCAACATGCGCTGGGCCAAGCCGATTGACCTAGAACTGCTCAAGGACGTTGCACAAAATCACGACCGCGTTGTGACCCTCGAAGATGGCACGCGCAAGGGCGGCGCTGGCGCAGCCGTCTTGGAGTCTTTACAGGATCTGGGTGTGGTGAAGCCTGTTTTGGTGATTGGCTTTGAAGATGAGTTCACTGAACATGGAGATCCCAATTTGCTGATGCAGCAATATGGCCTCACAGCCGCAGGCATTCAAAAACGCATTCACGACCATTGGCCCGACACGCAAGCCACGCCTGCATTAAGAAGGGTCGTCTAAGTGGCTGTTTGGACGCTTGGCCTAAACCACCGAACCGCGCCGATTGATCTGCGCGAGCGGTTTGCTTTTGCGTCTGAACAATTAGAAAACTCTTTGATTGGCTTGCGACAAAGTTTCGACAGCCACAAAGAAGTGGCCATCTTGTCCACCTGCAACCGAACAGAAATTTACTGTGCTGGTGATGCCGTTCATCTGCCTCAAACGCTTTCTTGGTTGGCTGAAAAAGGGCAAACACAGGTTGAGGTTTTGCAATCGCACATTTATCGCATGGAAGGCGATGCCTCAGCGCGCCACGCCTTCAGAGTGGCCAGTGGACTTGATTCGATGGTCTTGGGTGAGTCACAAATTTTGGGGCAGCTCAAAGATGCAGTGAAATTAGCGGCCGATACGGGTGCCCTCGGGACCACCTTGAATCAACTTTTTCAAAGGTCATTTGCCGTGGCCAAAGAGGTTAGAACCTCGACTGAAATTGGTGCGCATTCGATTAGCATGGCGGCCGCTTCTGTTCGCTTGGCATCCCGAATTTTTGAAAATATCAAAGACACTCATGTGCTCTTTGTCGGTGCAGGCGAAATGATTGAATTGTGCGTGGCACATTTTGGTGCCAAGTCGCCGCGCTCTATTACCATTGCCAATCGCTCTCTTGAAAGAGCGCAGACTTTGGCCGCAGCACATGGTGGCAAATCGATTGCGTTGGCAGACTTGCCTAAAAAGCTTCACGAGTTTGACATCGTCATCAGTTGTACCGCCAGCACACTGCCCTTGATTGGTTTGGGGGCTGTCAAAAGCGCGCTGCGCGCCAGAAAAAATCGTCCCATTTTCATGGTCGACTTGGCAGTGCCCCGCGATATTGAACCTGAAGTCAAAGACCTGCGTGATGTTTATTTGTACACGGTGGACGACCTAACGGAAGTCATCAACAGTGGTCAATCGCAACGCCAAGCAGCGGTGGTGGATGCAGAAGTCATCATTGATGCGGGCGTGCGTAAATTCATGGCTTGGCTTGACCAAAGAACCCATGTGCCCCTCATTCAAGAACTGAATATGCAAGCCGACCATTGGCGACAAGCCGAGCTGGTGCGCGCGCGCAAGTTGATTGAAAAAGGGCAGCCCCTGGAAGAAGTTCTAGAGGCCTTTTCATTGGGCTTGATGAAAAAAATGTTGAACGGCCCCTTGCGTGAACTGCATCACGAAGAAGTTGATCAGAGAGACAAAGCGCGAGAAGCAGTTCGGAAAATGTTTTTGAACGCCTGACACATCCATGCGTATCCTTTTATTGGGTGCATCGGGAACCATTGGGTTGGCAACAGCACGTGCGTTGATGCGTCAAGGCCACGAGCTGGTTTGTTTTTTAAGACGCCCCAAAAATAGCCAGTCATCTAAAGCAGACGACAAACTTTCAGCATCATTGGCGGGTGCCACACTTCGATTTGGCGACCCTTGCTTCCTTAGCTCCTTGCAAAACGACGGCTTTGCACATGAGCGTTTCGATGCGGTTGTGTCTTGCTTGGCGTCCCGAACAGGTAGCCCAAAGGATGCGTGGCGGGTTGATCATGAGGCGCATCTCTTTGTCCTGCAAGCCGCACAAGCATCTGGCGTTCGAATTTTTGTACAGCTTTCAGCCATTTGTGTTCAAAAACCCAAGTTGGCTTTTCAGCATGCCAAACTGGCTTTTGAAAAAGCTTTGATGGCCTCGGGTTTAACGTATGTCATTGTCAGGCCAACCGCATTTTTTAAATCGCTCTCGGGGCAATTGAACCGCGTCAAAGAGGGAAAACCTTTTCTCATTTTTGGCGATGGCACATTAACCGCTTGTAAACCCATCAGCGACGATGACTTGGCTGATTTCATTGCAGGCAGCCTTTTAGACCCCACCAAGCACAATCAAATCTTGCCGATTGGCGGACCCGGTCCTGCCATTACACCGCTGGCGCAAGGAGAGTATTTGTTTCAACTTTTGGGCAAGGTACCTCGCTTCAAGCGCGTTCCTGTTGGCATGCTCGATGTCATCATTGGCCTGTTGAGTGTCATTGGGAAGGTGATTCCAGCCGCAGCCGATAAAGCAGAGCTTGCACGCATTGGCCGTTACTATGCGACCGAATCGATGTTGGTCTGGAATGAGGCGACGGGCCGCTACGATCCAGACGGTACCCCGTCTTATGGCCGTCAAACTTTGTGGGATGCCTACGAAGCCTATGTACAAGGCGAGGGTGTGCCGGATCGTCGAGAGCACGCTGTTTTTTAGGGGGTTTTCATAAGGAGATTTAGCCCAGTCGGCATTAGAATGCCCACTAACTATGCAGATTTCCTCTGATTCCAGTATCCCTCAGGCGTCATCCTCCCGCGGACCTTCGGTCCAGTGGATTGGTGTTCAGTGGCAGGGGGGGTTCTACGCCATCCCCTTGTCAAGATTGGCAGCGGTGTTCAAAACCCAAACCACAGGTCCAACAGGCCGACGTGCCGAGTTGGACATCCAAGTTCATGACGGTGCGCCTGTTTTCATGCGCTCTTTTTCAAATTGCTTCGATCTAAGTGCTCACCCAGCACCCTCCAATATTGCCGATGAAGAACTTAAATGGGCGCTTATTTTGAATGTGCCGGGTACGACCCCCTTGGGTTGTCGTGTGCACCAAGTGGTCGGACCATTTTGGGATGAGCTGAAGTCGAGCGCTGTGTATCACGATGGCCAAGATTGGTTATTGGTTCAAGTACGCGGGAGCTTCCATGCTTGAGGCCCGCAAACTGAGTGCCCAAGTGAAACAAGACCAAGTTGGCAAAATTTGGTCTTGGTTGTCTGGCTTCATTTGGTTGTTGACCCTTGCCGTCCTGGGCAGCATTTGGATTGGGCTCAATTTTCAAGCCCCTCCGCCAGATAAGTCGCAAGAAAAGATGGCTTCGGCCCATGCGCAAGCGCTGTCTACCGTGGCTCAATTGACGACGCTTTTGGCACCGGAGCAAGAGTTGACGTCAGACATGTTTCAGCAGCTTGCCGGCATCAGTGCCCCGTTAACTGAGTTTGCGCAAATGGCTGCAACAGCGACGCGCATCTCGCCAGAGTCTGCAGACACACAAACCTGGCCAGGCAGAATCAATGCCTTGGTGGTCGACCTGAAAGTATTGAATGAAGGCCAAGCGTCTTTGGACGACTACTTCACCCTGCGCAATACCTTGATAGGCTTGTACAAGCCCAAGGGCACGCTCAACCCCAAACAAATGGCAGACGCTTCAGCAGCACGTGGCTTTTACACAGCCGCGATGGACTGGGTTAATGTGACTGTCTTGCCTGTTGCGCTGCCAGCAGCAAATGCCAGCCTCACGGGCTCGTCAGTGCCTTTGACAACCGTGGTTCCTAAGCTGACTTGGGCTCACATGGCCAAAGGTCAGCCCATCTGGCGAGAAATCAACACACAATTGGATGCGCTGGAGGCAGAAGCCAAGCAATCTGAAGATCCAACGCGCGCCAAGATGGCCAAAGAAACGCTGTCTTTGTTGGCAAAAAATGACAGCATGCAAGCCATTCGCAAAGCCGATGATGCATGGTCAAAAATGATGGCAGCGCAAGACCGTCTTAAAGCATCGACCAGTCAGTTGCCCTCAGAACCCCAAGTCATTTTGCCCCCCCCTCCTTGGGATTGGTCTCGCTTGGCATTCCCAGGGTCGAGCGCGCAAGGCCTGTTGCTTGGCATGGGTTTGTTGATGCTCAGCTTGCTGGTCAATGCGGTGGCCTTTGTGGTCAGACGAAATCACTTGCGCGCCTTGTCAGAGCGGTGGTTAACCGTGACCCGTCAATTGGAGTCAGCCGTTCGTACAGTGGATGCGCCGTTGGCCAATGCCGTGCAGCGCATCGATGCCATGTCCACTGAATTTGGTCCAGTTTTGGAGAAGCTCAAAGTCATGCAGCAGGCGCTCAATACGCCTATTGAATCGCCTGCCAAAACCATGGAAGCGCAGGCTTGGAATGCGTTGCTTCGGATGCAAACTGAAATCGAAAGTGATTTGAATTTATTGCGCGAAAAACTGTTGAACATCCATCTGCAATTTTGCAACGGTCAGACGCATGAAAACTTGGTGTACGACTTGTCCTTCACCACGGAAGCCATTCAAACCGTCTGCGGTACCGCCAAAGATTTGGGGCGTTCTGTGGCTGTGCTCAAAGAAAATTTGCAACAAGTTGAAATCCCCAACGATGATCAAGCATTGGTGGCCTTGATTGCCCAAGTCAATGGCCTTCGGAACAGTGCCAAGCGCATTTCTCTGAACTTGCAAGATTTGTCCGGACGTTTACAGGTTTCAGTCGAAGATGTACCCAAAGGTCGACGCTTTGAAGCAGACCTTCGTGATGATGAAAACGGGAGGCTGAATGTCAACCAACCGATTTGATCATTTGTCCTTGGTCATGGCCGATGCAGAAAGAAGCCTGGAAGGCCTCAAGCACAGCTTGAAAGGCGGCTCTGACGACATGATGCAAGGGGCATTGCATTGCCGCGATTTGTCGGAAGCTTTGTCGATCTTGGGCTTGGACACGGCCGCTGGGTTGGTGGACGATGTCGCACGTCAAATGACTTTGGGTCAGCCCAGTGTGATTGAAGTGGCCAATGAGTTATTGCCAGTCATTGGCCAGGCCATCAAAGACATTCAATTGGGTCAAGTTCCCGAAGCCGATGAGCAACTCAAGGTCTGGGAGCCTTGGGTTGCCAGACTCCAAGTTCTGGTCAGCAGAGATACTTCGTCGCTCACCCACTTCGAAGCTGTCATGCCAAGAGCCGCCGGCTCACAGATGCTGAGCTCTGCCGACCCAGGATTTAAAGCACTTCGAATGAAGGGCTTGAACCTCATTCAAAACGCCCGTATCGTCAACCAGCGTGACGATGAGCGCACGGTGCGTCAAATGGATGCACTGCTCAGTGAATTACAAGATTGGTCTTTGCGGGTGGGGCAAGTACCCTTGGCGCAACTGTTTCCCTTGTCAGCCCATGAGATGGTGGACATTTGGGTGGATGCTTCCATGCTCGAAAAATTGGACATCTTGAGTCAATTAGGAACCAAGGCTGAGAGCATTAAAGCTCAGTCTCGCAGCCTGATCATCTATATGGATTGGGTTGCACCCAGCTTATCTCACGATGAATATGCGCTGATTGGAAGTTGCCTTCAAAAAGTTGCGGGTCATATCAAACGTACGCCGGAAGGTTTCCGTTTGGCCTTTCCTTCCAGTATGTCGCGCATGCGCATGATGCCGTTCATTCGCAGAAATCAACGCTATGTCGCTGCTGCAAGTCAGTTTGTGCAGTTTCAACCAGTTTCTGAGGAGTCTGGCTTTTCAGGTACGCTCATGTTGCGTTTGGGAATCGCCAATCAATACTTGCAAGCCGACCGCATGCTGCCAGCCGAGAACATGAATGTTTTTGATGTACCAGAGGGAATCAAACGGCCAGAAGGGGTTTGCGGCGTCGCTTTGGATGGCACAGGTGAAGTTTATTATTTCTTGAATTTTCAATGAAATACAGGTTTATTTCACTTGGTTTTGGTATCTGCCTATCTCTGTTTCAGGCGACAGCCTTCGCTCAGTCAGGATGGACGCCTCAAGCCAAAGATGCTGTGAATCGTTTTCTCAAAGATCACCCCTCCTTAGATGGGCGTGATTTTTCCGTCCAATGGTATGAGCCTAGGGGCAGTTTGCCTATCTGCGACAAGCTTCCAAAGGTCAGTTTGCAAGGTCGTGAGCGCGCTTGGGGCAAAATCTTTTTAGCGCTTAATTGTCAGGAAGGCCGCGCTTGGAATCGTCCAGTCAGTATTTATGTCGCAGTCAAGGGCAGATACCTGGTCAGCACCCAGGTCTTGCGCAAGGGCCAAGCCCTTTCCATCAACGATTTTCAGTGGGCTGAAGGTGATATTTCTAAGATGGGTGACAACCTCTTAGAGGACCCAGATTTGCTCAAAAATATGGAGTTGGTAAGGCCATTACAAGCCGGTTTACCAATTCGACTAAACGATTTGAAGCAAATCGCCGTAATTAAATCGGGAGACCAAGTAAGGGTTACTTTGGTCGGCAAAGGTTTTGCCATCGACACCTCAGGTCAAGCCATGTCCGACAGTGCGATGGGTGGCTCTGTGAAAGTACGGATTTCTGAAGGTAAAATTGTCCAAGGCACCGCAGTCTCCCAAGGTGCAGTGGAAGTGTTGATTGATTAAGGTACAACATGATTAGCAAAGTGAATGATGTTCGAGGATCGGTTCAGCCACAAGCTACAGGCTTGAATGGCAGCTCTACGCCTGCAACTTTGCAATCAGCAATATCGACCAAAACCGAACCCGCAGCGGTCATTGGCCTGAGTGATGCAGCCAAAGCGGCACAAGCACAGCCACTGATGTCCAATGCCGAGAAATTGGATTTAGACTTGATTCAAGAAATCCGTCAACGGATTGCCGAAGGCACTTTTGAAATTGATTACCAAAAAGTAGCTGACAATTTGCTGGGCAATGCTGTTGCCGCTGTTCGTGCGGGCCGTGGTTAAACCACGCCCTTTTTAAGCAAAAAATATGACCTTTGAACATGCTCAAGCTTTGGTTGAGCAAGTCTCAAGTGCAGTCTCTGAATTGCGAACAACGCTTGAAAACCACGAATTACCTGGCCTAGAAACAGCCATTCTCAACAGTCAAATGGCTTTGAAAGCCCTAGAAGATCACCCTGGTGGTGTGGAGGGCTTGCGAAAGCTAATTGCTACTTTTTCAGAAGAGCAGCAAGCGCAATTGAATTCACGTTTAGCCCAAGCGCGAACGGATCACCAATTGAACTCTGAACTGATTCGGTTGGCTATGCAGCGCAATGCTGCACTTCAAGCCTATGCAGCCCAGTCATCCGCTGGTGCGACCTATTCCAGTGAAGGCGGCGTTTCCTTTTTGGGTGGCGGTCAGTTACTGGGTAAATTCTAAGCGTGACAGGTTGGCCGCAGACCTAGGCACCTAACATCGCCCGAATTGAAATCATGGCTTGCGTATGTAACTGGCTAATCCTGCCTGGCGTGAGGTCCATCACTGCCGCAATTTCACGGTAAGACAAATCTTCTTGATAATGCAAGGCCACAACCATCTTTTGGTTATCTGGCAGCCTCTTCAAAATTTCTACCACTTGCTCTAAAAATTGCTTGCTTGAAAATTTTTCCAGCGGATCGGCTGACAAATCTGCGGGCAACAAATTCTCTGGCACATCATCAATGGGGAGCACATTGAACAAGCTGTCTAGCACTTGGTAATAGTCATTGACATCAAGGCCGGCCGCTTTTGCAATTTCTTGTTCACTGGGTAATCGGCCAAGTGTTTGCTCTAAGCGCTGTGTTACTTTTTCAAGCCCATCCAGTTTGTCGCGTTGATTGCGAGGCAAGATATCTTCTTTACGACACGCATCATAAATAGCGCCTCGTATGCGCATGCTGGCATAGCTTTCGAAGCTTTGATTGGGCTGCGGCACATACCGTTGAAGGGCTTCCAAGAGGCCTGTCATGCCTTCCTGAATGAGATCGTCCAGCATCACGTTAGCTGGTAAACGAGAGCCAATCTGAGAAGCTATTCTTCGCACCATGGGTTGGTACTTCTTCAATTGCTCACCGAGGTCTTGCTGGTACTTGGTGCCCATGTCAGTGCGTGAGTAAATGCCGTTTAAGAACCTCTGCCAATTCAGGCAAGCCAGCCCACGCATTGGCAAGAGGCGCTTGGAGTCTCTCGGGCTGGATCGAGCCCAGCACTTGGACTGGTTGAGATAGATGCGCTAGAGAAATTTGCTCGAACCAACTTAAAGCATGCGTGAGTGACTCGCTTTCACCGGCCAAAATGATGCGCCAAGACGCGGGCGTCAAGCGAGCTTGAACTTGCTGCATCCAAGTCAAAGTTTGTTGCAGTTGATTTGGACTGCAATCGCAAATGAGTGAAAAGTGAGCTTGTGTCCCGTAATGCGCAAAGCTCTCTGGATGTCCATTGGTTGCAGAGACCAAGATGCTGTCAAACTGAATGCCACTGCTTGACAGTCGTTCCGCCAAAGTTGAGTTGAAACGCGTCATACGGTGTGTGTGCAAAGACAATCCGTACCAGAGAGTGGGTAACAAGGCGGTAACGCCCTGATCTAAGGCCACATGGCCTTCCAAACTTTTAGACAAGTCAAACTTGACAGGGCACGGTAACGGCCATTGCTCACGGTCATTCAGACCAATTTCATCAACCCACATCATGGTCTGCCCCTGATTCACCAGTGCTTTGCAAAGGAAATCAGCCAAAGGCAATGTCAGAGCAGGCCTTGAAGGGCAACAAAGTACATGGACTGGTGCCGTAGCGTTGCCAAACAGATAACGCAGACCCGTCGCTTGGTCAACTGCATCAAGTGATGGTGTGGCACTCATCAGGTGTTCTTAATCCAGTCGTTCAACTGGTCCATCAGATGAACAGAAATTTGCGCTTCCGGAATGTCCATGGGTCCAGAGATGTTTCGTGGGTGCAGCGCCCTATGGCAGAGGTAGGCCGTATTGGCTTGACTCAAATCCTCCGGGACACGTTGGCCATTGGCCAGAAACATCAAAGGCAGTTTGTGTCGAACGAGACAATCTACCACTGGGCCAATTTGTGCGGCTTCATCGGTCTTTGTAATGATGGCGCCAATGACTGCTTTTTGAGTGTCGTTTTGTGCAGCCATCTGGTGCATCAGAATCACATCTTCTTGCGTCCGTAAATCGGTCGTACTGCTCATGACCAAAATGCGTTTCAAAGAGGGAGCGCCTTCTAGAAGAAGCTTGGCTTGCTCAAGCATGAGGGTATCGCGCTGGCTAACACCTGCTGTGTCCAACAAAATGACGCGTCGGTCTTTCATGCTGCTGAGTTTTGCTGCCAGATCATCGCTGTCGCGCAAGGTGACAACAGGAACACCAATGATCTTTGCGTATACCTTGAGTTGCTCTTGTGCGCCAATTCGGAATGTGTCGGTCGTTAGCAAAGCCAGTTGATCTCGCCCATAACGAAGAACGCACCGTGCTGCAATTTTGGCAATGGCGGTGGTTTTCCCAACACCTGTTGGGCCAATGAATGCAAAGACGCCGCCTGGGTCAAATACCGACAAAGGGTCTAGTGTTTGAATTTTAGGTTCAAGTAATTTCTGCAAACGATCAACCAATCGTGTGCTGGTGTCTTTGGGCAATGCAACCAATTCGTCGGCCAATTCACCACAGAGTTGAGGTGAAAAACCTGCGTTTAACAATATCCTTAAGGCTTCTGCTTTATCTGTTGATTGAATTTGAATTTCGTCCCAAGCGCGAGCAGACAAATGCGTTTGTAACAACTGCTTTACCGCAGAAAATTCGGCCAATAATTGATCAACATGCGGACCTGCGGCGGGTATTTCGGTGCTTGCGACAGCTTTGGGCGGGATTGGCTGCGGTTGTTCAAAAGAAACAGGCTCAGAAAAAGTAGGGGCGCTGTTTGGCGGCGCTTCGAAATTCGGCCTCTCAAATGATGGCGCAGAAAATTCGGTTTGGCTGTGGCTTAAATTTGCGGCCTCTTTCTTCTGCGACAAACTGTTCAATGCCTCTGGAGAAATAGCCACAATTTCGACGCCCTCGGGGGTATCTCGGGTAGAAAGCACCATCGCATCGCCACCCACTTGCTGGCGCACAAGCTTGAGCGCTTCGGTCGTATTGGCTGCGATGAATTTTTGGGGACCCATTTATGACTCCGCTTTAGGTGGGACTGGCTTGAGAACAAATGAACTTTTCAAAAGTCAATTGTGTTTCCAATGGCAACTCAGTCATGGCGAGCACATGTGCCTGGCTTCGTATTTTTTTAACTATTCGGGCGAAAGTCAAACGTGTTCGAGGATTGCACACAATGACTGGTGGGAGGTTCTTTGCCTCCATCGCATCGACATGTGTCGAGATTTCTGTCACCAAGAGGCGCATCAATGAAGGCTCTATGACGCCATCAGGCGCAACGGCTGCGGTACCAATCGCTTGTTCAATGAGGCGCTCAAATTCTGGTTGAACGCCTAAGACCCGCGCCTCCAGAGTGCTTCCTAACGCATTTTGCACAATGGAGCGGCGTAAAGCCTGCCTAACCATTGGCAGGATGTCTAATGCATCGGGGGTTTTCGGGGCATGTTCCGCAGCAACCTCAATGATGCTCCTCAAATCTTTGACGCTGATGCCTTCTTCTAATAAGAGCTGCAATAAGCGCTGCAACAAAGCCAGCGGCACCACCTTAGGAATAACATCTTCCACCAATTTGGGAAAGCTCCCCTTAAAGTGGTCGACCAGCTCTTGAGTTTCTTGCCGTCCCAGAAGTTCGTTGGCATGGCGGTGAATGAGTGTGTCCAAATGCGTGGCCATGACCACAGCGGGCTCGACCACGGTATGCCCACGGCTGATGGCCAACTCGCGTGATTTCACATCGATCCAGGTGGCGGGCATGCCAAATGATGGATCTCGAACTTGAAGGCCTGGCATTGGCTCTTGTCCTTCTGGGGCAATGGCCAGCAAGCGATCGGGCAAACATTGCCCGCGGCCCACCTCACCACCGTAAACCAAGAAGCGGTAAGTTTCAGCAGGTAGTTGCAAGTTGTCACGAATGTGCACAGATGGCGTCAAAAAGCCCATGTCGTTAATGAACTTACGACGAATGGCTCGGATTCGCTTGATCAAATCGCTGTCCTCGCCCTTGTCGACCATGGGTATGAGACGGTAGGGTAGTTCAAGGCACAAGGGCTCAACCACGGGGACATCGGTCCAACCCAGTTCTTGCCGCCCAGCGTCGCTCTTGGTTTGAACCGCGGTTTGTTTGGCTGCATTGGCCGCTTTGCGTCTGATTAAATAGGCCAAGCCAATGAACAAAGCTGCAAAAGCCACAAATGTGAAATGCGGCATGCCTGGTAGGAGACCCAACAAGCCTAAGACGCCTCCGGCAATCAGCAGGGCACTCTGGTTGCTGTTCATTTGCTTGGACAGCTGTTCAGAGAAATCGTCTTCGGTAGCCACTCGGGTCACCAAAATACCTGCCGCAGTAGAAATAATCAGGGCAGGTACTTGAGCCACCAAACCGTCACCAATGGTGAGCGTGCCGTAAAGTGTGAGCGCTTTGCTGAAACTGAGGTTGTGCGTGATCATGCCAATGATCAAGCCACCAACCAGGTTGATGATCAAAATCAGGATGCCGGCAATGGCATCGCCCCGCACAAATTTAGAGGCGCCATCCATCGAACCAAAGAAGTCGGCCTCTTGCGCCACCTCGGCCCTGCGCTGTTTGGCCTCTTCTTGCTTGATGAGTCCCGCATTCAGGTCAGCGTCAATGGCCATCTGTTTGCCAGGCATGGAGTCCAAGGCAAAGCGAGCAGAAACTTCAGCCACCCGGCCTGAACCCTTGGTAATGACGACAAAGTTGATGATGGTGATCAGGATAAAAATGACCACACCTACGGTGAAGTTGCCCCCAATGAGGAACTTACCAAAGGCTTCGATGACCTTGCCAGCTGCGTCTGTGCCGGAGTGGCCTTCTAACAACACAATGCGGGAAGACGCCACATTGAGCGACAAACGCATGAGCGTGGTCACCAGCAAAAGGGTGGGAAAGGACACAAAGTCCTTGAAATTCTTGATGTTCAGGGCTGCAATCAGCACCATGATGGCCATGCCGATATTGAGCGTGAACAGCATGTCCAACAGCAGGGGCGGTAGCGGCACCAGCATCATCACCAGGATGAGCAAGACCATGACCGGCACAGCGGCCTGAGCGGTAGGCTTCAAATACTCCGAGAATTTGGAAGTAAAAGTATTCATTTATGGGTGTTAATTCTATCGATATTAACAATTTATCTATGGAAATCACAAATTCTTTTGAAAACGCTAAACGCTTTTGAGCAGGAGGCCGTAAAGGTACCTGAGGGCCACTGGTAAAGCAGTCCCCAATTAACTTCCAAACTGATTAGGAGCTTTTCATGCCATCTGTTTTAAATACCAACGTTGCCTCTTTGTTAGCCTCTAAAAATCTTTTGAGCGCACAAAGCAAGATGGCCGACTCTGTCGAGCGTCTTTCTTCAGGTTTGCGTATCAACCGTGCGCGTGATGACGCTGCAGGTCTAGGCATTGCAGGAGCTTTGACGACTCAAATCAACGCTGCCGATCAGGGCGTCCGCAATCTGAATGACGGTATTTCTTTGGTTCAAACTGCTGAGGGCGCAATTGCCGCTGCATCCGAAATGGCGCAGAGAATTTCTACATTGGCGACACAAGCTTCTAACAGTACTTTTGGTACCGCTGAACGTAATGCGATCAAAGCAGAAATGCAACAACTGGTGACTTCAATTGGTTCGATCAATGACAGGACAAAATTTTCAGATAACGAGTTACTGAGCAATAAAGCATTTACCATTCAGATCACCAATGAATCTACAGATAAATTTGTCATGGCCTCTGGTGCTTTTGCTGACATTGGAACTTTTTCCACAACTGGAACAGCAGCGGGCGATTTGAGTGCACAAATCGACAGCATTGTTACATCTGGATCAACAGTTGTCGATGAGTTCAACGAAATTCAAGGATTGGCTAAAACTTACATCACTGAATTGAATGCTCAAAGAAGTTTGTTGGGTGCTTATCAAAATCGACTTGAGTACACAGTGAGCAATGTGACCGATTTGTCTGCTAATTTATCGGCTGCAAGAAGCCGCGTGCAGGACACCGACTACGCATCAGAAACTGCGAACCTCACCAAAGGTCAAATATTGCAACAAGCAGCAACGGCAATGTTGGCACAAGCCAATCAAATGCCTAATGTCATTTTGACTCTTTTGAAGTAATATCTCGTCATGACTTGTTCGCAGCCTCAGGGCTGTGAACAAGGTTTCTTCACGGAGTGAAGCCATGGATCCGGTAACAAAAATCAGTGTCAATTCGGCGGTTTATGTCCCGAAGCAGATACCAAATGAAC
>JACCDW011134664.1_pt1 | contig 26528 bp, 7 predicted proteins | sample 7449781 | NCBI WGS metagenome assembly JACCDW01 (sample SAMN15323449, study PRJNA562643) | freshwater metagenome | isolation source: river surface water | place: USA:Blue River Watershed | collected 2017-08-18
CTGTGATTATACCTACGATGTTACCATTTATTTCAATTAAGATAACTGGTTTAGTTCCGCCGTCAGAATCATTTAATACAGTGGACCTAGCCCTGGTTCTACCAAAACCTTCTGCAGTCTCTGGACCAATAAATCGCCAATCACCGCCTTCCCAGACATGCAAAGTTCTGTAAGGCATCTTATACCATAAAGCACCATTCGGTGGATCTGTCGGAGGGGTTTCTGATATAACAGCTGACCCAACAATGACCCACTTGCTGCCGTCATAGACATGCAATAAATCGTTTGTGGTATTATACCAAAGCTGGCCTTCTAGAGGTCTTGCAGGAGGATTGATATTTGCAAAGTTTTCTAGTAAGTATAAGAAATTTTCATTCTGAATCTCACCGTAACCAACATAATTTCTTCCTACAAGGCCTATACTGGTAGATGTATCAACTGTGCCGTCTTCTAAGACTACCAGTTGAACGCCGCTGTATTTGTTAATTGTATAAGCCATTTAATACGCTCCTGATCTCATTATGGTGGAAGCACAGTGTCTGAAACATGGTTCCATGCACCGGCAATAACTTGGAAAACTTTAATAATTCTTGTTGTGCTGACACTAGGTGCCGGAACAGTAGCAACGCTGATACTGACATTAGTCAATGCAGGTGCTGTTCCAGTAGGAGTGTTAAATGTCGAACTACTTTGGTTTATCAACGGATTAACATCTAGGTTAACCGTAGAATTACTTAAAATCGTGCATAATATTCTAGCGACTGTGCCGTCTCTGTAATCAGCTACAGGTGCAATATTATTTAGAATGTTAGTTATAATATAACTGTTTGGTTTGCCATCTGAAAGATCCATACTCAATACAATAGATCTCATTTCGATTGTATCGTCTACATATTCTTTTGTAGCTGCATCTTGAGCGGCTGTAGGATCTGCTAGGCCTGTGATTTTAGGACTACCTATAAGAGCAACATTTCCTGTTCCTTGTGGCTCTAGTTCTAGATCTTGATTTGTTATCAGTGTGCTGATCTTATTATTTTCTAATCTTAGATAAGCAGGATCTCCTACTAATCCAGGACCAACGTTAATAACTGTTTGCTTACCGAAAGAAGTAACTCCAGGAATGCTAGTGATTCCTACTCCTAGACTATTTGCTGTTAAGACTTCAATTCCATTAATTCTATAACTCTTGCCCGATGCAAGATTCATGTGTTCTGAACTGTTCCACGCAGAACTCGATGTAGTCCAAATTAAAGTTTTATCCGGATCACTACCGCCATTTAATGTAATACCGCCGCCGTCTGCATCAGAATTATCAACAGCATTTCTAGCTAATTCAATATTTTTATCTTCGACTGATACTGTAGCAGTATTGACTGTTGTAGTAGTTCCCTGAACTGTCAAATCTCCAGTAATAACCAGACCGCCACCTAAAGTAACTACACTGTCTGTGTATCCATCATAGATTTTAACTTCTCTAGTATCAGCATATATTGTGATAGCATCTTCTTGGTTAATACCTTTTCTAACGTTGAAGATCATATTCTTATCAGTAGCGGCGTTTGATAAAAATATGTTTCCATTGTTAACTGTTAAGTTAGCTTGTCCTGCAGAACCTACTACTAGTCCAAGATCGGTTGTAATACGTAATTGACCTGCTATGGCATTAGAAGTATCTTTTCTAACGTAAGTGGTTGCTGTTGTTCCGCCTAACTGATCTGCGTTTGTGCAGGTCACATTAAATTTAATTCCGGCTAGGTTTCCTGCATTAAAACCAGGAACAATACTTCCTGTAAATCCGTCAATAGCATTCTTAGGCGTAAAAGTGTCTTTGGCAAATATACCTAATAAAATTCCGTTGTTATAAAAATATGTAACTACTCGTGTTTGGTTAAGTGTATCAAGAATACTAGCTACTCTTAATCCGCTAACACCTTGAGAAGCCGAATAAGCCGGGGCCAATAATATAGTATTTGTTCCATCGAAGAAATAAAGCTGTCGATCAACATCGTTAAACCAAAGGTCTCCAACACCAAGATTCGAAGGCTGTGTGTTAGAAATAGTTGCCGAGCTAACTGGTTGGAATCCTGTTCCGCTATAAACTTTTAATTTTAATTCAGCTACATCGAACCAAATCTGACCTCTTACAGGATGTGTTGGTCTAGTTGTGCTGGCAAAATTTTCTAGAAGTTTAATAAAATTTTCATTTAGTGCTTCGCCGAACCCGCTGTAATTTTTACCTATAAGAGTTAGATCTGTGCTGAGTTGATCAACTTGCCCGTCAGCTACAGTTGCTACGATCGTTCCGTCTGTTTTATTAATTTGATAGGCCATATTTTAACTCAATTATGTCGTTGTTGTAGTAGTAAATGCTGGAGGACCAGATCTGATAATGTAATTCAATGTTAAGAAAGGATTCATTATACCAACCGCTGTTCCTAAAGCAAAACTTGGATCTGGTTTTTTGATGCCGCCCGAGTCTTGTAAGTATTGCATCTGGCCAGGAGCTGTAGGACCGAGTCCGGTTGATGCTGGAGGATTAATTGCAGTATCATACTTGACTACAGAATATTGTATTCCGTTATAGTTTAGACTATGGCTGTGTTCTGGTAGGTTGCCTAGTGTTAGTGTAACAGAGCTTTGTCCAGCATCGCCGCCTAATATCTGTGCTTTTGTGTCAGGAACTCTGCTAGCTGTTCCGCCGCCACCATCAACATATCCGCCGAGACTGTTAGGAACAGTAACACCATTATCCATGTTATCACGACCTAGAGCAAATCTACCTCTTAGGTCAGGAAGTCTAAATGTATTAACGCCAACTAACGCTGTTGTTCCGTTATATGTGGTTCCTATTACATCGTATAATTCTGGATACTTGGCTTTTTCAACTTCAGAGCCGTCGCAAAGTAAAAATCCATAGGGTGCTGTTGAACCTGCATAAGGAAGTATTGCACCTAGTGGTAGTCCAAGGTCGCCGATAAATGTATCTCTAGTTTGTTTTAACAAGCCCGAAGAAGCGCCTGTAGCTTCACTAGCTCTATATGTTAATATAAAATCTGTTGCTTTTGATACGTTTGGAGCAGGAGTAGGTTTACCCGAGATGATGTTAGCAGTCAACGTGGTAGTAAAAATTTTTGAATAACTTCCCACCTGCCCGTCAAATTGAATCGCAGGACTAACGACGTCTCCGGAAAGTTGAAAGGTTGTAACACGCTTTAAGTTAGTAGCGGTATTAGCGTTTCCGTTGATGTTTCCATTTAACACACCTTCAATTTGATCCGCTATGATTGTTTTAGCTCTTACCGTGTTCCATCTCTTCAATTCAGTTCCAGAATCATATGTATCTGTAGCTTTTGGCTGTATTGAAGTAACCTGTGTTATTCCAGAAACATCTAATGTTGTTCCAACTAATAAATTTTTAGTTATTGCTGCGCCACCTGCTACTCTTAGAGATCCGTTATTTAAATTGCTGCTCTCTGAATTATTAGAAACAATCAGAGAACCAGTCAATGCGATATTTCCGTCAACATCAAGTTCTTGGTCAGGAGCAGCTTTGTTAATTCCAACTTTATTATCTAAAATTCTTAGGATAGTGCTAGGAGTTCCGTTCCTGTTGACTTGCAGATCTAATGAGCTTCCTGCTGCGGAGTTGTAAATTTTAGCGGCCGTTGGTGAAGTTGATAGATTAAATGTTCCGTCGATACCTAAAGTTATACCGCTGTTATTTCTAATATTAAAAGCATAGTCAGTTGTATTTGTTACATCTGATCTTAAAAATTTTCCAGAAGCTATCGCAGTTCCGTCGATGTTTAATGCATCTGCACTCGATGCTGTTCCATATAATTTAGGAAGATTGCCTCCTACAAATTTTTCAATCTCGGCAGTAGTTAACGGAGTATTAATATTAATACCAGACTTAACTGTTACAAAACCAGAGATTTCAACCTTAGGAGTAAAACTATCTTTTGAAAATATAATTACAGGAACATCGGCCAAATAAAATATTAAAACCGATCTTTCAATGTTATCAGAGTCTGCTATCTTTTCAACTGCAGGACCATATCGTAAACCATCTACTGAACTCTCCGTAGGACCAACTAAGATCCATCGTGTTCCTGTATAAATTCTTAACTGTTGATTAGTTGTGTCAACCCACAATTCACCAACTTTAGATGTTTCAACACTCGGCTCAGTAGCTGATTTTTGTATGTTTGAAGCGGCTTTCCAGTTGGTGTTATCCCAAACCATCAATATGCCGTTAGTGCTATCATACCAAAGTTGTCCTTCAACAGGATTTACTGGTTGGGTTCCGCTGGCAAAATTTTCTAATAGATGTAAAAAGTTTTCAGCTATGATCTGTCCGTAACCAGTGACGTTTCTTCCAGGAAAAATTAAACTAGTGTCTGTGCTTGATGTATTATCAAATACAGTAACTGGGCTTTTATTGTCTTTGTCTGTAAAATTTACGATATATGGCATTTATTAAACCTCAGTAAAACCAGTTAAGCTCTGGCAACGAATAGTATAATCGATCTGTATTAATCTGTTTAATGACTTTTGAACAGGGTGGAAGATAACATGAGTTAAAAGTTTCCCACTACCGGATGGATCATAACTCTTAAGACCGAGCTCGTCGAATACAAAATTGCCGCTTAGATCCACTGAATTATCAAATGCTTCTTGATCTAATGGCTCGCCGTAATCTAACAAACAAGAAACTAAAATATCGCTATAAGTTGCTCCGCTGATATGTCTAACTTCCATCTTATTTCTAACTGGATCTAGGTTTTCGGCAGCATTAGCATCAACTACTTTTTTATAAGTTTGATTATAAAGACTAGAATTAACACCAATAGTATTCGGTGTTAGATAAGTTATTAACCCTGTAGGATCTACAGAAGTTCCACCAGTTCCAAAAACCATCTCATAAATAAAGCCCTGACCTTGATTACTCAAGCTCTGGACCATAGCCACGCTCATATTTTCATAATGAATAGCGTTTCTTTTATCTATAAAGACTTCTCCTGAACTAGGATCAAAAATTTTGATATGCCCTTCAAAGTGGAACCCTCCGGTTTCGTTAGGGCGTTTTTCGGGCTGATTTAATTCGGTTTTTTCTGGCATTTTAGTCTCTTTTGATTCCGTCATCATGTATTTATTCTGGCAAATCGCTAGCTCCTTGCGCAATGAATTTAGCTATAGTAGTGTCCGAATCTAACAAGCTAACACCGTTGCTGGCGGTAGATTCGCCTCTCTCATACCATAGTTTTCCTGTTTTCTTGATAACAGATATTCTAGTTCCTGCTGAAACTGCTTCTGTTAATCTAATATAGTTTGTTGTTCCGTTTACAGAAAACTCTGCTTCTAACATTTTATCAGCAGCAGGGCTAAATGATCCCAACGACTCGTCATAAACCGCTATCGGATCTTTGCGTAATCTGCGACCGCCAACGAAAACTTCTATTTGATCGCAGGGACCGTAAGCTGACGGAATAGTGCCTCTATACCAAGAGTTTCTAGATGATTTAGATGGTGTATATTCTAGAGGTCCTATTAGTATCGTGCTACCGTCGCTGATAAAATCAACTCTATCTTGTGCTTCGTTATACGGTATCATGTTTTGATATCCGATATCAATAACCTTAGATTCTGCTGGATGTAGGACTGCAATAGCTGTTCCTAAACTACCTCGACGCAACTGAGAAATAACATTTCCGGAAATATTCATATACTCTATTTTTTCACCGTTTATGTGTAATATTCCAGGAATGTTTCTAGATGGTATAGGTTCTGTCAATCCGCTAGCATCGTTAACTTCTAAACTAGTATCATAATAATTTAGAGGCTTAGATAGTTTGACATTGTTAATAGAATATCTACTGAATTTATAACCGTTTAACATATCTTTGTAGATTTCAAAACCGCTAGGAGTTCTATAAGTTTTATCTCCAAACAGAACTATTTTTATTAAGTCAGCGGTAGTAGTATCTTGTGTAAGGTATACGGCATTTCTTCCGAGATCAACATAATAATCCTGATCTCTGGTTAATCTAATTCCGTTCTTATAGACCCACACATAATCAATAGACATCGGAGTGTAGTCTAATCTATATTTCACTTTACCGCCTGTGTATTCGTCTGATATCATTTTCAATGAAGGATATTCCGAGAACCAAGTTACAATAATTTCATCTTCATCTACTAAAGGATATGTATCGATGATAACAATATTGTTGCCGTCTACATAATATTCGGCACGGAAGTCATTTTCAATAACAATAACATCTCCAACAGTTAATACAGACGGAACTATGGTTAATTCTTTAGAAGTTCCGTCATAGTTATAATCTTCAACGAAAGTTTTTAATTCTCCGTTAATGAATAATCTTATATTTGTCGGAAGAATAGTTCCTGCTGGTTCAAATGGATCTTTACCTAATTCAAAGACGTTGTTAGTCCCGTCGTATACAGAGTTGACTGTGTCTACTCCTTTTAACGCTCTTCCGTTAATTTCAACAATGATAGAAGATAAAGACGATGCTCTTTGTAGATTTACAAATTTATCTAGATCAAAACTTCGTGTGCTTCCTTCATAGGTAACTGTTTGTCGATTAACCCTAACAACTGACAGCCCTGTTGAATCAACATCAAAATTAGCACCTAATGCTATTATCTTAACAATACTCCTTGCAGGAGGTTTTATACTAAACTGAGCTACTGTTTTATTTGTTAGCTCAAAATTTCCTGTGCTGTTTATAAATCCGATGTCTGTTTGAATCCCGTCAACTGTCACGAATACAGCACTAGTGTCAATATAATTTGCATTAGTTAAAAATAATGATGTATCACCATCTGCCTCATATTCTTGATAATCTAATAATGATAGGCCACCGATACTCACAGCAATAATTTCTATTATCTTATTAGCATCTGGAGCTATCGGAAACTCTATTTGATTTAATTTGAAATCAATAGCATAATCAGTTTGTTTTACTTTATCAATATAAATTAAAATAGATTGTTTTTCTAAAACATTTATACCGATGTCGAAGAATCTGGTCGAACCATCAGAAACCAATACAGTAGATTGTATAGCCGACGAGCCAGTTATTGTTGTCTGAAATACCTTAATAGATACACTGTCTAACACTTGTCCTGGAATATTTTCTTCCGGTGCGGGAACTTGATCAGGTGATATAAACTTGCCGCCTTCTATGACTATTTCTTCTGCTGTAGTTCCGGTAGCAGTAGCATACGCACCGCTCATGGCGCTCAATGAACCTCCGCTTATCTTAGTATCTAAAATATTTGGATCATTAACTACAACCGAACCGTCACTCTCTGAAGGTCTGAATATTAAAGTGTCGCCTGCGAATGTCTGTATATAATCACCAATTTCTACAACCTTGGTAGATCCATCTCCTACGAATGTTGGCATTTCTGCATTTGGATTTACTGCATAAGAACTATCTAACGCTGGGGTCCAATACGGATCATCTATTCGTTTTGTAATCTGTTCATTATATCGTTTAATATAAACGTTGATTTGTTGTCCCTCTGCCGGTGTATAAGGTAACACAACATAGTTTGTCGAACCGTCTGCGATATGATAATAATCAGAACTAGGTTCTACGCTATCCCAGTTATCTGTAAACCATGGAAGAGCATCCCATCCGCCAGTAACATCAAACGTAGTTCCTTGGATAGAAACTCCCCCGAAGTCGATACCGGTCATTAATTGGTTCAACTCGTCTCCTATCATTCCGCTTGTAGGAGCATAATATTTTTCAATTCTATTAATGCTGTCTAACAATTCGTCATTCTTTTGATACGAAATCGTTATAATATCGTTTCTAGCAGGAGCTTCAAAGAATTGTATTTTGCCCTTTAATATCGTGTAATCGCCCACGGATGTTGTATATAAATCAACATTATATTCACTGGTCAATATGATTTGATCATTTTTCTTTATAGAAATCTTACTTTTATCTCTTGTCGGAGCATAACTTAAATCAAACACTGCGGTAAATCCGTCGGCTGTAAAAGTTTGAGAATGCGATAAGTTCGAATAAATTCCCTGCTTGGCTAATCTATCAAATTTAATTTTTAAATCAAATGTTCTAGCTTTCGTATCGCCAAGAATAGGAACTGCTCTAGCCTTTCTATATCCTGTAGCATTACCACCAATTAAGGTAACGGTTGGAGCTCTAGTATATCCAGACCCTGTGGTTAGAACTTTAATTCCAGATACTGTGCCGTTTGAAATAAATGCCTGTGCCGTCGCACCTGTGCCGTCACCGTCGATAACGACCCTTGGAGGAGATATATATTCTTCTCCGATGTCGGCTACCTGTATATCAACAATAGAAAATCCTCTATTTTCTTTCCACCACTTCCATGGATATGAATCAATGATAGAATTGGTTTCAGTTATAGGAATAATTTTTCCTTCGATCTCTACATATGCTGCCGGAAGATCGAAGTCTGTTGCAGCCATTCCCAACGGCTCTACCGTATCGTATCGGCTGATATACTGTCTTACTGTTGATCTATAAGGTTTAACTTCGTTAATATAATCTTGGAAATTTTCTAGATTATCATTCTTATAATTTAATCTCTGTTCTAGAGGACCGATATTATGAATAGCGTTTAGGAAACTAGTTTTAAATGCCCAATCAACATATAGCTGTTCAGAAAATACGTATCTTATACAGGTAAAAAATAATTTATTCCACTCTACTGCGTAATCGTTTACAAAAATATCGTCTTTTATAGCATTAAGAATATTTCTTAATTCTTTAGCATTTTCAATATCATAGAATCCAGTATCAAAGCTAGAAATATTGTCATAACCAATGCCTGCATTATTAATATTATAAAGAGTATCTTTTAATTGTATTGTTCCTCGTTGACGAGCTACCAACATATATCTGTCAGCGAAGGTTGTAGCATCATCTGAAACTTTTTCGAACCATGCCCAACCGCCACTGGCATATTCTTTTACTCGAATAACATCGCCAACTTCTACGGATATTGTTGGTTCTTCAAATACTTGGAAGATTTCTTTAACAAGTCTTGTTCCGACACCGTAACTATCTTTATACCAATCAGCGTATTCCCAATATCTAGTAGTATCAAAGGCCTGCGATGCACTTCTAAAGAAAGTTTTTCTTACATCATCCCAGGCATAGATACTCCAGAAACCATTGGCTGTAGCGTCGGCGCTAACCAATACAGAAAACTGTCTCACTGTCACTGTTGCTGAATTGTATCTCTTTCCTCGAGAATCGATTCTAACAGAAGTTATTCTTCCTTGATTATCTATAATAGCAGTAGCTTTTGCACCCTGCCCATCGCCATCGATTACAATAGGAGGAGATACTTTATACCCTGCACCAGAATCTAAAATATCTATAGTATCAATCTCGCCATCAACAATATTGATTTGTAATCTTGCCTGCTTGGTTCTAACTGTTCCTACGACTGCTAGATCATTATAAGTATCAACAGTTACATCATACAGGTTTAGAGCTTCGCTAGGAGCTTCGTCGACTAAGTTTAAATTTTTATAATCGATTGTATCAGAAAATGCTTGAGATTTTAAAATTGTATTAACACTATCAACAACAATTTTTAATACGGCTAACCTGTCAATAAACATACTTTGACGCGGTCTAAACGAAACGCCATATTTTTGTTTAATAGGTAATGAAGGATCTGGAACTCGATTACCTGCTTGATCATATCCTATTAAACTATCAAACCATTTAGTTTCTAGTTTTTCAGAAGGTAGACTTTCAGCTATACCGTCAGACAACAATTGATATTCATTATGAATTGCATTAAGGTCTGATTTATCTTTTCTAAATTCTAAGTTTATTACCGCAGTAGCTGATGTCATCACTGACGGTAAATTGTAAGTTAATATTTTATCTTTATCTATTAACGATACAAATGCTATGCCCGATGCAGATGGATTTGAAATTAAATTTGCTACAGCGGCAGCAGATATTCTTCTGCCTGGTAAATTTGAAGGAACAATAACTTTGTTTTTTACCCAGTAATAGTATAAAGTTTCTGTAGGTTGTCCTGCAGCATTGAAAAGATATTTTACAGAATAAACATCGTCATTGGGATATAATGGTTGTCCAGAAATTCCCTCAGCTATTCCCTCATTAGTATCTGCTAGGGCGGACCATTCGCTCGGTAACAATAAAGTTTCTACCCATTCATAGACATCTATCGTAGAACCTTCAGCTAAAGCATTCCAGTTACCTAATCTATAAGATAGGTCGCCTTGTTCATAATCTTTCCATTTTGCTGTGGCTAAATTCCACCATAAATATCCGACATTTTTTGTAGTCCAGGCAGTTTCAGAATCAACGACTTGATCGTCTGTGCCGATCGTATACACAGCTGGATCGAAAGAAGTTTTAAATTTGATTTCAGATTCTGCAGAATTTAAAATTTTTAATTTCGCATGATCTACATAATCTAATTCTTGTATCTTATAATTCTTTTCTGTGTCATATAAAGATATGCTCTTGATCATAGCAATATCAACTGTTTCAATTTGTTGACCTATAACATTTAAAGAATTAACTGTTGGATCTTTCTTAAACAATCTTACATTTCCGGTCTTGGTGCCGGAAGTTGAATTTTTATAATCAGGAGAACCCACGACTATCGATGATGCGCTGACATCTACGCTGTATCCGAAACTTTCAAAAGGAGTAAATTCAGTTTCTAATTTTTCTGCTAAGAAATAAATTCCATCTTTGATTTCAAATACATAAGCAGCACCGCTATATCCTTGGCTATCTATAAACTTAGTTCTTCCCTTATCAAAAGTGGTTCCCAGGGTCATATCAAGTCTTGTTGGAAGAATGAACGGTGAATTTTTAGCTCCGACAACAATCTTTTCTGTATTAGCACTTATCTGAACATTCTGACCGAAGTATTCGTTAGGATATTGTTCGAAACTTTCAAGTTTTTGTTTTAATCTATATTCTACAGGTGCATAACCATCTGTTCTAAAAACATACACACTTCCTTGATTTTGAAGATTAATATCTGCTAACGGACTAGAAATTACCAGTGTCGAACCACTATAGTCTATATCTAAACTCCATCCAAATTGATCTCCTGAACTAATCAACGAACCAGAATCGATGTCGTTTAAATTTGCCATTGAACCATTGTTAATAGTTTGCTTTAATTGATATAAGTCATTACTATTTTTCTGATAGATATAGACTTTACCAGATGCTTCTGAAGAACTGTCTCCGACGTTCTCCCATGGTAATGCTCCTGGTTCTTCGTTATAACTTCTAGTAGTCGAGTCCCCAATTTCTCCAGCTCGCTGAATCAGCCTATGGTAGTTAGTGTCATACTTCACTACATCACCTTCGACATATTCTATGTCAGGTCTCCATATTCCTCGATAATTCGCAAAATATTGACCATCGCTGTTAGGAGATCCTACTGCTAGTATGCTACCGTCTCGGCTCATAGCAAGACTAAATCCAAACTCGTCTCCTTGTTTTACCAATTCGGCAAGTTGAGTTTCGCTGACTAAACCTAATGCTAATGTTGATCCGTCGTCGTCTAATGCAATATTTTGTGGCAATGAACACTGTGTCGATACAGGATCTATTCTTGTCCAGCTTAGAGAATCAACACTGATTGTGCTACCGTCTCCAAATGTATCTGTGTTAGCTTGCCATAGGCCGCTATCATACCAAACTATTGACCCTTTAGGATAAAACGCTGCCGGACTAGAATTATAAACACCTTTGTAATTTTCGTTTTCTAAATGCTTCCATTCTCCAGATTCGTAAACATAAAGATATACTCTGCCTCGTTTATCTAAGGCACCGGTAGCTGAAACAGCCATATAATACTTCGATCCGTTCTGACCTACACATACATCAGATCCAAAAGATTCTGCATTGGCAGGTCTTGGGCTGACAAACGAATCTGATATAGTCCATTGCTGATTAACATACTCGTAAACGGAAATCATTCCCTGGGCTGTGGAACCTATTCCAGATCCAACTGGTGTTGCTGGAATGTTAACAGCCACAGTCCAATCTGACAGATCAAAATCTGCTGTGCTGCCGTCTGCGCTAACATCCTGAACAGCCTTCCATAATTTTCCTTGATATAAGACAACATCGTCAACTAGATAGTTTTTAGTCGAATCGAATTCTCCAACATAGTCGCTGCGGACATTATTTGCAGAAGGGCTTGCAATTATTAAAAATCTACTGTCGGGAGTAATGGCCATCTTGGCGCCAAAAGATCCCAATACACTATTTTCTAAACCTGCAGGAGGTGCAACGATTTGTTTGAGAACAAGTCCAGAAGGACCTTCTACATAACACATCACATATCCAGAACCAGGTATGCTCGATATAACTTGTTTTAAATTATCGTCATATAAAACTTTTGTTCCTGCATATAACGGAGTTGTAATACCATATTCCGAAATAGTCAAATCAGAATATTGATTACTTTTGTTTATAACTTCCCATAGATCACTGCCGTTATTATCAATCCACAATTTAGAATTATTTTTTAACAAAGCCATAGATCCAGGAATTATGTCTTCATAGCTCTTAAATCTTGCTTCTGTTAAAATGTAAATTGGTGTGATAGAACTAATATCGTATTCAGGATCTTGTGCATCGGCTGCTACAGAAACAGTTATAGATCTTGTATCGATTGATTTAACTTCAAAGAAGCCTGTTAGGTTTATTACATCTTTAATACCAATATAATCACCAACCACAAAGTTATGAGGTCTAGTCAATGTAACAGTTACTGATGTTCCAGATTTAGTAATGCTATCGATGTTTAATAGCGGGCTTTGATTAAATCTAAGGACTGTCCACGATGGGCCGTCAAATGTTACCCATATATGACAGTTATCAAACATTTCCTCGATGTTTAAATCAGTAAGATTCTGTCTGTTTTTTATAATGTAGTCAACTGTTAATTCATTAACATATCCGGCAGTTTTAACCGGAGGAGTTTCTAGAGAAACAGGATTAATATCAGTTGTATACGGAATTGGTTCTATCGTAAAATCAGCTTTTACAATTCTATAATTCTGATCTGTATCAACAGAAGGTTGATATTCAACAAACAACAGAGGTTGTGGATTTAATTCAAAATTTTGTTTTAGAACAGTAAACTCTAATTCAGATAACTGATCTGTTCCGCCGAATCTTCCTAAGCGGAAGGCCCATTCTTCGTTTAAACTAATACTAGTTTCAGTGCTTCGGCTTAATTTATCGAATACCTTAGTAATAGAATTGATAGTTCCCTTTTCTCTAATAAATCCTTGATAAATCTGGAATTGAGTTACTGGATCTTCTGCTAGATTCTGCAGATAATCTCTCTGCTGATATCCGACTGTGTGCCTTGCTAGATCTCTCTGTGTTTCTCCGATGCCTTGCGAATCAACATTATAGTAGTCGTAGAATTGATTTATTCTAAAATCAAAGTTTGGAACTAATTGCTTTTCTGGAGTAGAGTCTAATTTCGTCCACTTAGTTTCATCAAATAACTCAGTTCCATTTTGATTAATCAAGCTAGTCCAGTTATAAGATCTATAACTTACGATATCTCCTAACTTATAATCAGTCCAAGGCATCCAAGCATCTATGTTAACATTGTCAAATAAGAAACCCGGGCTAGTATAATCTCCGTCCCAATCGATGGTTCGGTATCCTTGTGTTTTAATTCTTTCTTGTCTATATCCCGTTACTTTATCATAGATAACATCACTAAAAACTGTCTTGTCGGTGAAGATTGCTACATGTTCTTTTAACACATAATACAATTTTAGATAATAGATACCGTCAGTGGTGTTGGTTGTTTCTACAGTTAGAGATTGAAAATCTCTATTAACATTTATAAATCCCGGAGATAAAGGTTTGCCATCTACCTTTAAAACATTGTAGTCGTAAAAACTATCCAATAGACTATCTGCTACGCCCACTGGGATAGTTACATACAATTTGTTGGCCGATGGGCTTAGAGTTAATAATGACCCAACCATCCAATTTTGTTTTGTCCAAAATAAAAATTCTTTAACTGCTGTTGACCAATCTTCGTTAGACTGTGTTTCTGGATTGTAATTATCAAATTTAAATCCGACAGATTTCAAATATTGCTCGTAGCCTAATAAGAAATCAACCACTGATTGGATCGAAGATAATCTAGTTCCGTAGCTTAGTTTCTGAACTTTTAATGTGTTAAAGTTTCTTCTTCTAAATGCTTCAACTGCTCCCACCTGGGGGATGCCGGTTAATTTAGACCAAAGTGTTGGCTCAAACTCTGTCGACGATGTGTGTGTTCTTAATGCTCTAAAATAAACACTTTGATATCTAACCAACTGACCGTTGTTATAAAGTTTATCAGCTTCCCACTCTAAGAATCGTTCACTTATTCCGCCTACAGATACCAAAGGATCTTTCTGATTAGGAACTGCTGCGTAAAAATTAAAATACGGTGATACGTCATCATAACCGTTGATTATCCATCCGCCTTCTGTCTTTTCTACGATAACACCACTATAGGTTATACTAGATATAGGAGAACTAACGTTGAAGATAATATCATAATTCTCTGCTGGAACAAAAATTGTGCTGCTAGAACTGCTCGGGCTCTTAGAATCTAATAGATATTTTTGTTGAGCCTTATCAACGAAACCAGACAATCTTGTAGATAACCTAACGTCAAGATTATTAATTACATCAAGAATAGAATCAGTCGATAGTCCTTTAGATTTTACATAACCAATCAAATATTGAACTAATCCGCTAGTTGGATTATTTTCAGAGAGGTCTAATGCATCTGATAATTTTGAAAATAATCCTGTTGAAACACTAACTGTTTGTCCTATCTTATTTGTTTTTGTTCTCGATGTGTCTAAGTTTGAGGTTATAAATTCTAGAGGTTTCATTAGACACATCGCCATAATTACAGCGAACGGCCATTCTGAACTAGATCTCCATCCATACTCTACTGGAGCTACATCGCCTAATTTGAACGGGCCCCTATTATTAACTAATGTAAAATTGCCTGCAAGACCGGAATCTAACGGGCTTAGTAATTTCCCGTTTCCGTCTGTAGGTATATGAGACATAATCGTAGGACGTTTATATCTGTTATATGTTCCTGCTCGATCGCCTTGACGAATTATACCGTCTCGAAGATCTTCCCACAGTAATAAATTGTTTCTTGTATATGGAGCAGCGCCATACTGTTCTTCCCACCATGTTGGTTTTTCACTAAAACCTAACATCTCCCAAGGACAACGATGAGGACGATCAGTGTCATAGAACCACTGGTATACTCCTCTCCAGAATCCCGGAAGATTCTGAGAACCAGTGGGATCTGTCATATTCGAATAAGTGTATGTGAATGAATTTTGACTATCGAAATAATCATTGTTGACATAATCGATATTGGTGTTCATTATCCATTTTAAGAAATTCTGAGCCACAATTTCGTCAAGTTGAGACTTTGTATACAGGCCAGAATCGCCATATCCACCAACTACTTCGTCAATGTCAAACACGCTCGGATTGTATTCTTTTTTAATATTGTTATAGATTCTATATTCTAGTTCTAATAATAGATCATCTCTAAAATCATCAAATGCTGCTGTTATGCTACCATCGTGACCTTGTATCACCCATCTTGGTTCTTGATATGTGTCATCAAGAAACTTCATAGGAGTATATTTTTTATATAGGCCTAATGATGTAGGTGTCGGGGGGATAAAACATCCAGAAGTAGTTACATATTCTCTAATATCTATCACGTCACCCAATTGCAGAGTAACGTCTATCGTTAATCTTAAAAATCCGAACGTTGTATCAAACACATAATCTTTTTTGTTTAATAGTTGATTACCATTGATATAGATATAAACAGCACGTCTGCTAAGTTCTTCTAAGCTAAATCTTTCTGATAGACTAAAAGTTTTAATTCCCTCGTCTTCAACTACATATCTTAACAGGTTATAAGCTCCACTACCTATCATGTCAGAATCAGCAAATGGGCTAGACGGTCCTTTTATTCTTCCTAGATTAGCTACAATGTCGTCAACAAAATCTGCAACATCGTTATTAAAATCTATTTCATTAGCTTTTTCTATAAAATTATTTTTAAATGTAGTATATGCTTTATTAGCATATTGTAATGCTTTGATAACATTGTTATCCTTATCGCATAACAAAGAAATAGCGACCGGCGTGATTCCAGAATGTTTTAAAAATCTTTTTCCGTAGTTTCTGTGTTCGAATAAATCTCTTAGATTCGATGACCCTGGAATAACTCCGGAAAATTCATCTTCAAACTCAACAGATGTAACAACATGATCAATCGCTTGGCCTAATGTAAATTCTCCAAGATCATTATTAAACGGATTTTTTTCAAGACCTACAGGTATTTCATAATATCCCTGATCTGGGGCTACGTCTGCTACAATCTTGATTACAATTACATCTTTTTCGTTAAATTGTCGATCAAACACAAACGTATTATTTTCTCTCGTATATGTTCCAGAATATTTTTCTCCGTTGACATAAAAACGAATCGAAGGCTCTGTTGTTAATTCAGTCCAATATACACTATTAAAAATTAAAGTATCGGTCGCTGAAGCGATTATCTGGCTGTCGACTATGGGCTGAATAAACGAATCGTTTAATTTAATCCAAGAATTGTGATATACATCGTCTAAAGAAGATTGATAAAAACCTGTTGATATTTTTTTGCTATATCTAACTTGTCCTACTGTATAATAGAAAATATCTGTATCCCAATTCCAGTTAAACAGAATATCTCCAACATTATCGATCTTTTGATAGCTAAGAACGAATCCCAACTCTTTGTCAACTAATGCAGTATTTCCTACCTTATAAGAAAGTATCTTTGTTCCAACAAACGAACTAACTGGGTAAGTTTCAGCATCTGAAAAGCTAATTCCGTTTTCATCGAAAACATCGAAAAGAGGAGATTGATTTACAGCAGTCTTAGTCTGGCTCTTAACCCATCCAGAACCGTTGAAGTGATACATCAACCCTGCATTATTAATTCCTCGTCTTATTAAAACACATTCTCCCGAGATAGATGCTGAATCGCTTTCTTCCCTGAGGCTGATCTGTCTTCTATTGTTATGTGTAATAAAAGTTACTCTGTATATTTTATTATTCGCTAAGGCATCAGTGTCAGCTACAACTAAAATTCTAGCACCTTCAAAAACAAATTCACCATCGATATTGTAACCAGTGCTTCCTTCGATTTTACTAAAGATATCATCTGTAAAATCATCAATATAATCAACAGTATCTTTAGCTGTATAGCCGTGATTGAATAATTTTATATTAGGAGAAAATTCTATGATTGGTCTTTTTGCTCTGGCAGATTCCGGTGCATCAAAGTCTTGCCCTCTTAGAGAATAAGAATATTCTAAAACGCTTCGATGAAACCATCTATTATAACGTGACCAAGGATTTATATCTTTACTATCCTTAGAGATAGTGATGTAATCTTTTGTTCCGGGATAAGCACTTGCATCATCATAAGGTTGTGTATCGAAACCTTCATTATCAAAAAGAACTTCTGGTAATTCAGATGACAATACTGGAACGACTAAATCAGAAAATCTAGTAAGTGTTATTTTATTTCCGACACCTTCAACTAACCACGAATCAGTAGCGTATTTCAATGGGGTAACATTTCCCATAAACTCGACTATTAGACCGTTAGTGAATTCAATCTCGTTGCTGCTTTTGTAATTTGTCTTTCCTAATATTTCTTTTTCTATGTCGATCTTAGTATTAGACTCGATGTCTGCTATTACAAATCTTCCAAATTTATTAGGATCTGTTACACTTTGATAATATAAAATATCCGGAGAATCATATGGAACTGTAAATGTAACTGTTCCATTTTCAATTTTATTATTAGTTACTCCTTGATTATAATCAAGGGCAGTTGCTTGACTAGAAACAATTTCTATAAATTCCCAGTCTTGACTATCAATGTCGATGCTACTACCGTCGTTGGCACTAACTTCAACTTTAGCCTTCCATAACTTATTATCGTATACTACTATCGATCCAGCAAAATAAGTTTTATTAGGATCATAAATTAACGATCCGGTGTCATAGCTAGTTCTAATAGCGAATCCGTCTTTAGGAACATTAACGATAAATTTATAAGTTTGTCCTCTATATAAGGTCAATGACGGATTGTTAGTGTAACCATCGGGGGTAAAAATAAAACTATTCACAGAGGTTTTTACTCTGTAGGTGCTAACAACCGCCGACGATTGTCCGTAAACTGCAACTGGAGGAGGACCGTCCGGAGCCCAGAAATATTCTCTGTAGTTTACAAATTTGTCCCAATCAATTGGCGGATTCCATGTATAGTGTTCTTGGCTAGTGAATAAATCATCCCTGTCTTCGGTGTTTCCGAAAAACTTTAATTGGTTTTTAAAATCTAGATAATCATAATAATTTGTAATCTTTTGATCTTTGTTATAAACAACGCCGGGTTCTAATTGATATCTGCTGCGTAGTGTATTGTCGGTGTCTAGGTAAACATCTTTTCCATTAAAGGTTTTTCCGTATCTGCGTCCAATATATCCAACAGTTTTTTCAAGAAGGCCAGGTTGCGTTAGCGGATCTACTACTCCTGATAAAAACTTATCATTAGTTGGTGTTCTAAAAACCGAAGGCAATAACTCTACAGTTTTTCTAACAGGAAGACCGCTTTTAGGAAATTTTTTATTTGCCATATTATGTTGAACTTACAATACTATTAACACTAGCCCTTACCTCTGCTGAGGTAATAGCCGAAACTATTTCAATATCATCAACGGTTGCACCGCTAACGAATATTTCACTGCTCTTACTTTGAATCTCGAAAAGACTACCAAACTCTTGGCTAGGTTGTCTTGGTAATATTACCATGTTACTTACATCCGGAGATACGCTGTTTATTACATAAGTGATCATCTCGCTGAGATAAAACTTGTCTCCGAAATCCCAATTATTCACATCAAAAAATTCATTAATAGCATTGATGATTCTTACCTTAAGGTCATTATCATTAATACTCTTAGATGGATTTTTAACTACCTTAAACGATGCCTGTAATTTCTCGTCGGCCTTCGATCCAAACAATACTTTATATTCCACAGGATGATATATGATTTCGTCGCTGATAGATTTAATGGCATCTAGCTTTGCTCCAAAACTTATCTTTAGACTATCACTGTTAGGCGCTACTGGTTTATCAGCCGCTCCTGCCAAATAGTTTCTAAATTCTGTGTTATAACTTCTTGTTAATAGATAAACATCAACGATGTTACTTGCACTAGGATCTATCCTTCTATTAATACTTGCATTATGAACATATTGAAACTTTAGATTATCCCTGCCTAATACACCTTTATAAGAGTTTTCTATATCAAGAGTATTAGTTGTTCTGTTAACACGCTTAACTCTATTTTCATTAACATCGTAAAAATAGATCAATTGCCCGTCAGTGAATTCATTTACATTAATTAAAGATTCTTTTTGATAGACTAATATAGTATCATTAGAATTATCAATCAATGTTCGTATAACATATCCGTTATCGTCTACTACTTCTTGGAAGAAAATATAACTTAGTTGACTATCTTCTCCTACGATATCTTCGAAAGCGTCAGGATTGTCAATAGCGTTGTCATCGTCGCTGTCTGTGAATGCTAGTTTAATTTCCTGGGTGCTTTCGTAACCGTCATCAAATTTAATAGTATCAGCTATCTCAAAACTTATGTCGGAAATCATAGGAGTTATTCTATCTTTCGATGTATTGATTCCTAAAACACTAACTGTATCTTTAACCACTTTACCTAATTGATTATTGTAGTCTTTTTCGTTGGCGTCGAAATAAAATCTGTTTTGTTTTATACTGCCAAAAATATAGTTCAGACCTCTGATTCTAATATCATACCTGTCTGCATTTTTTACAAAGGCCATTATCCAAGAACTATCTAGTGCAGCGTTTGATGTGTCGCCGGATTTACCAAGGCTAAAATCACTTAGTAAATCAAGGTTAGTTGAAGTAATGATCTTCCATGTTTGTTCTGTTACAGAATACCTCAATCCAAAATTTAAATCTTGAGATATTTGGTTGACCATTTCTGTTTCAATCGCTGTCGACAGATCATTAACAAATTTAGGAACTACTCTAGTAATCGTAGCATACCTATCGTTGGCTACATCCATAGGAATATTTTCGCTTAGGGTGATTGGTCCCAATCCGTTGGCCAGTGTTCCTCGGCCTGCGTTTGTTCCATCTCCTACGACTTTAATAACTTTGGCCCAAATATAATTGATCTGATCCGAATCATTTGAATCTCTGGCTACAATTTTATTCTTTTTAAAGGCATAACCAGTAGGTGGAGATAACTTAACTAACGAACCAGCAGTTATATATTTTAAGCTGTTTGTCGCATAGTTTCCAACTTTCGATAAAAACGTTCCGTTTTTAAAATAACCGGTAGACTGACTTACATCCGACGTGATTGTGTTCCATTGGATAGTTTCGCCGGCAGTAAACAAAATTTTATCATATTTTGTAAGATAAAAATTAAATGTGTCGTTACTTGCAAATTGTGTTTCTAGGGTTCTTCTAATAAAATTAATTGCATCAATTCTATTTGTATACTTAAAGGTTAAAACTTTTTCTGTTTCTTCTTTATAGATATACCCGTCGTTGGCATAAACGTTCACAGAACTGTATCTACCAGTAGCATCTATAATATCAAAATTTCTAGATATACCAGAACTAGTTCTATTAACTGATTTTACTTTTAAAATATTTTGACTGCTGGTTAACGGAGCAAGATTATAATCTTCTCCAGTGATCATTCTATTTTGTGTATAAAAACTTGCAGGAGCATTTGTTCTGATAGTGTCAATTCCTTCTGCCGGTGCAGATGTTGCCACTGTATATTGTAATGCAAGCCCTACTGTAATGTTATGTTCTTCTCCTCTCTTATTGATGTAAGGTATTGTAATATTGATACCTCTCATTTCGTTAGGAGAAATTGTATACGATAATCCGTTGCTGGTTCTATAATAAACACGGAAACTTCCCTGAGGCAAATTGCCGTATATCCCATCAGCGAAGACCAAGTCGACTTGATCGTTATCTTTAGTTACTACTGAATAAATGTTTCTTATGTTTTGAGAAATACTATTATAGACAATGTTATTTCCAACTAAATTAGCTACCTGCGTCCATTGATCTAATTGAATCCCGTTAGCACTTAGATTGAATAACCACACATCGTCATTATTGATTCCTGTTGCATCAACTGCTACTGTTTCGTTTGTAGTCGGCACTTCAATTGAAAAATCTGCTAATTCTAAACTTCCCTGTTTGAACATCATAAAGAATCCAGTATTCGAACTGCCAGGACCGGAACCATCATTTCTATAAATGAATCCTATTTGGTTTCCAGGAACCGGCGGCTCTTCATAAGGAACTTCTTGTCCTTTAAATGCTGTGGAAACTATTTCGAATGACATTCCCCTCGAAGCTACTGTTTTAGTGAAAGAATATATAGGAACATCTGCTGAGATCGTTCTGAATCTATATTGTTCAGTTGGAATTCCTTGGATAGTAGCGGATCCTTGACTACGGCCAAATTCTGTGTTATCTGCCATGGCCGAATTTAAAACTAAAATAAACTGTTCTAACCAATTAGAATTTGTAGGATCATTCCATGATATAATTTGCTGAGCTAAATTTTTTCCATTACTATCAAACACTTCTTCAGTTGTAGTAACTGTGGTAAATTTTAAAAGACCTTGAGATGCTACATTTCGTTTAGCATTGTAACTGAGCATTTTAGCTAGTCGAATAACACTTTCTTTAGTTTCGGCTAACTCGATAAAATTTTCTCTAGACGCTAAGTCGATGCGGAAAGCAAGACTCTGTCCCAAAAATGCGACAGCGTCGATAAGCGCCATGTATTCTGAACTTTCGATATAATCGTTAAAGTCTTCTGGATAATTCTCACGAAGATAGGTAATAATAACGCGGCGTAGATTTTCAAAATCGTAAGATTTGAAATCAGCATTTTTAAATGTCTGATATATTCTAGTCCAATCTTGATTTAAAATTAAGTTATTTTGTCTGCTCGTTGTTGTCATTTTTCGGTCCTATCTAATATTTACCAAACAAAATAAACTGGTCAGTTAATAATAGCATTGTTCTTATCAAAGTTGAAAGTCATTCTTTCATTGATATTAAAAGGAATATAAGTGATATCTGCCTGTATTCTTATTCCTTGGTCTGTGCTGTCTATTTGTATTTCGTTTACCTGTATACGTGGGTCATAGTTTATTATTTCTTCTACATCTTTACTGATAATTGTTTTAACTTCTTCTGTAAAAGGTTCAAATAATATATCCCAGATAACTGTTCCAAATTCTGGATTTTCTAACTTTTCGCCTTTGCGAATATAGAAGTGATTAATTAGATCTTGCTTAACTAAGTCAACGTCAAAAAGTTTATAATTTCTTTTACTTTCTAAAGAGTTGAAACCTTTATAGGCAAAGCTAGTATTTCCCTGTGTGCCCACAGATGCTGTATTGTTCGCTACTACTTTTTGATTATAAAGTTTATTTGCCATAATTATACTTCCCTGTCAGTATTAGACGGTGTTAGTTGTGCAGGAGCAAAATGCTCATGAAGTGCCCAAGGCTCATGCATTGGCACACGTTTCATTATACTGCTGATGTTTCCAGTGATATACTTTTTGTCCCAACCTGCATCGACGCTGGTTGCTACGTTGTCGTGTGTCGGTATAGGTTCTATCGGCGTGGCCGCTGCGGCGGTAACAGCTGGAAAACTGTTTAGATCGATCCTAGCTCCGCTTTGTGTAATATTTCCACCACTTTTAATATCGGTGGTGCCTCCGGCTGTAAATTTATTTGCTCCATTTACTCTTAGGTCAAAATTAGCACCTACTGTAATTTTTGTATCTCCGACAGCCACATGTTCGTAGACTCCGCCCACACTAATTTTACCGTCTTGTCCAACCAGAACTTCCCAATTCTGTGCCATCTCCATACGAGTGCGCCCACTGACCGCTTTCATATTAATATTTCTTCCGGCTTCGAGATTGATATCTCTATCGGCTCTAATGTTTAAATCATTTTCTGTATGAATGCTGATGCTGTCTTTAGCATAGATATCTATTTTACCGTTACTGGTTAACTCTACCCAAGATGTTCCTCTAGCATTACCGATATAAATTAAATCTTCAGAATTATGTAAAAGGATTTGATGTCCTGTTCTAGTTCTTAGTCTTAGACATTCACCATAGGGAATTGTAGGATCTCCCTTTTCTCCATTTAATACATCTGCATATTCTACAGGACCTTCGGCGGCAGGAGTTTTACGTTGATACCTTTCATCGCCGTCATCCATGACAAATTGAGTGCCACCGAGTCTGCTTATTGGAACTGTTGATCTTGTTAGATCTTCTTGTTTACCAACCAAAGCCTTTTTAGCACCAGGTCGCCTATCTAACGGTCCAGGTGTAGAAATTCCGTAAACTGCACTAGGCGCTTCTCTTCTAGCAGAGCTAGTTACCACACCTCTAGTATCATCTTCTAATAACCCTTGTTCTAAAAATCTATCTGCGATAGGATGAACTGGTTTTTTAATTTTATCTGGATCTATTATTTGATTTTTAGCATTAACTTTTTTATTAATTTCAGCTACAGGCAACGGTTGCTTGGTATTATATTTTTTCTTATCGTCTGGGTCTAAATCAACTTCAGTGGTTCCGGCGATAGCAGGAACCATATTGTTAGCAAATTTTGCAGGAACACATCCCATCCAGTAACCTTGACTCGGATCTCCGTTGACAAAAAATACTAGAACATTAACGCCAACATCCGGAGGCACGAACCACATGCCATAGCTTTTTTGTGTGTCGTTATAACCTTCGATGGTCTTTTTAGATGCATCGTTTTGTCCCATGTATTCAAAGGCAGTATAACCAAAGAACGGCATTGCACATCGAACTACATAACTTTGATTATCATCACCGACGGTGTTGCCTTGTTCTCGAAGTAAAGTAACTTCTAAACTGCCCATTAAACTAGGATCAAGATGTCCTACAATCCTAGCTAGATAAGGACCGTTTTCTAGACTAGAAGTTTCTTTTGCTGAGTAGGAGGTTCGTTTTTCTTGTGCCATTAAAAGAGTCCTTCGCCTTTTTCGTTAACTGCGTATTCTTGTGAAGGAGTTGATTTATCTTTAACTTCTCCCACGATTGTTGTAGCCGTAGATTTAAGTTTATCGATGGCTAGACTGCCGATAGCGTTAGGATTCTGTTTGCCGTAATCTTGACTTTGTCCAGGTTGTCTAACGCATTTTAATTTTTGTTTGAATATACCATCAGTGAATGTATTATCGCATTTTGTAACACGATATATTCCGCTAAAAGGACTTTCTTTTCCTGAACTAGGCCATTGATATAAACCTGTAGTTTCATCTATGTCCGACGGTGTCCTAAATGTCAAATAGACAAATACATTTCCGCCTTCATAATTCATTGTTCCGTCCTCTGTTAACAGTTTACTTCTATTGCTCTGTCTAGCAAAATAATTTGACATTCCGCTATCGATTAGCCAATATGGATCTCCCATAATTTCTAGATCAATGTTAACTAAGTCTCCGCTACCGGCTGTGATAAAAGATTTATGAAACGCTTCGGCTATTTTTTGTTCTGTGTCTTTATCAGAATTACCGCCTGCTATGTTTTTTAATGTAGCAGGATCTTTTTTAATCCTTGCTCGTCCCATAGTAGCTTGCTGAGCGGTAGGAGCCGCTCCTTGTGTAGTTTTAGCACTCTTCACAGAGTCAGGAGCAACACCTTTCTGATCTTGGTTAGATACCGATCCGCTCTTCTGTTCTGAACTAGCGTTCTTACCTGTGAAAAATAAATTATTAATCTGTATATCAAATTTTAAAACGTCAACGTTTTGTCCTGTATAGATATAATTGTATTGTTTACAGATTTGTTTTTTTATTTCGTCGTAACCAATGGGGGCAGCAGTAGGAGGACTAAAAATCGTATGGTGCACCAGATAAGGCACTACACGGAAAATAAATTTCTGTGCATATTCTCCGATCAGTGGATCGAGATCTAGTAACTGAATCTGAACGTCGATCCTCCACCATTTAATGAATCCGTCCGGTGTAAGATTTTTAGGATCGATAGCTTTCTTGGCGTAAACAGAATTTAATATTACCTGATTGATAATCGATGTTAAACTTTGATTTTGTGTAAATTGAAAAACACGGGTCTTGGGATTGATCTGCATACGATCTCTCGAAACAACACCTGTCTTAGGATCAACTTTATCACCGTATCTAGCAAAAGGATAATTACCTCCTGATTTTTGATCAAATCCAAAATCTGCTTTGCCTATGTCGTTAGATCCGAAATCTAACGAAACTGCTACGTTTTTGCCGGCCACTGTTAAATTATCTGGTTGATTAGGATTTAATGTAGCTTTTCTGCTGATGCCTGGAATCGTAGCAGAATTTAAAAATTCATCCGACTTCTCCGGAAACTCTATGACGTAAACATCTTTTACTTTTATCTGTCCTTCTTTGAAATATTTTTCTTCTAGGTCATTGAGATAAGCGCAGAGACTTTTTTCACCAGAAACTAAAACATCTTTGACCGTGCCGGCATCGGGTCCTGTTTCAGAACAGGCGATCTTAACGTCTGTATAAAGGATGTTTGTTATGTCTGAAAAGCCTTTATGGCTCATGGGCACCGCTTCTACTTTATAAACACTGCCGTTTTCACTAACTGAGAATGTTACTTTTGTTAACGCTACCGTCCAAAATTTAGGTTTGACGGAAGTCATTATCTTGCCATCTTCGTCGTAGCCCATAAAATCTAAACGAAGAACAAAAGGACAATTATTAAGATAATTGTTATAGCCTGCTTTGACCGCAGCATTTTGCATACTCTGCAATAACAGTCCCATACTATGTGGTTCTATGATATCAAATGTAAATTTAAATGCGTTCGAGTTTCCAGCTTTGTTAGATGGGGAGATTGCAGTCTCCATGACAAAATTATTGATAAAATATTCAGGAGCTCCGTGAATGGTGTTTACACGCTGACTGTCAAATCGACCGCCTGATGCAAATACCACATGTTTAAGTGCTGCCGGATTTCCTCTATAGCTTGCTGGGTTATTAAACTGCTTAGGCTCTAAACAAGCAAAGGTCCAAATAGGAGCATAGTGAGCAAAATTTTCTAGAGGATTATTAATTATGTTTGGTGGAGAGGTAGTAGATTGGTTGAACATTCCGGCTTTTGAAAGCACAGTAGAAATTCCACCTTTTAACAAATCTGTAGCTTTACCTGCGGCTAAGCCTGTTACTACTGAAGCAGCACCTTTAGAAATAGA
>JACCDW010079049.1_pt1 | contig 26519 bp, 27 predicted proteins | sample 7449781 | NCBI WGS metagenome assembly JACCDW01 (sample SAMN15323449, study PRJNA562643) | freshwater metagenome | isolation source: river surface water | place: USA:Blue River Watershed | collected 2017-08-18
AACTGATATAAGAAAATCTAAAATTTTGTGTTGTAGATTCGCTCGTCTCCCCTATTCCATCTAAAACACACGTGATGCGGCTATTTTCATTTAACCACACTTATGAGTCATTCGATCAAAAGCAACTCGTTCGTTTGGTGATGCTCTATTGGTTTTTAATCATAACCACCGTTGTTTCGCTTGGCTTTATTTTTCTACCAACGAATTGGGAGCGTTGGTTAAATTTTCTTTTGTTGAACGTGGCAATGAATTTAGTGCACTTGCTGTTGCTTCGATTTAACAAAACCAACTTTGCCAGTTGGTCGTTACCTATTAGCATTTGGGTGATGATAACAGTACCCTGTTATACCTCTGGTGGAATTTTAGCGCCAGGTATTTTAACTCAGTTAAGTATTGTACTAATAGCTAGTTTATTGAAAGGATGGCGAGGCGGACTTGCCATTGGGTTACTTTCGATGGTTACTGACTTGTTCTTCGTATATATGGATATGCATGGCTATTTACCCGTTACATCTGTAGTTCATACACCACTAACCCGTTGGATTGCCGCCTTTATTCCTTATTGCACAGTGATTGCCTTACAATACCATACTACTGAAATTATGCGAACGAACATGGTCAGTTTAAAAAATGAATTAAACAAGCGGCAAGCAGTGGAGAGCACATTGGCCAAGACCATCGTTAACTTACAAGAACGCGTAAAAGAATTTAAAACACTTTACACCATTAGTCATCTTTTAGAAAACGAAGACGCTACAGTGCATGATTTATGTCGACACATCGCAGATGCCATACCGTTGGGGTGGCAGTATCCAAAAGATTGCGGCGTAAAAATTACGATTGACGACATGGCCTGTACGTCGATTAATTATCGACCCTCGGTTTATTGTCAGTCGGTGCACTTAAAAACTAAGTCTGGTAAGGACATTCATCTTGAGGTCGTATATACGCGGGTGTTACCAATTGCGGATGAGGGACCGTTTTTAAAAGAAGAGCGCAACCTACTAACCCATATCGCAGAAATGCTTAAGACCTATATTGAATCAAAGGAAAGCAGGAAGGCGTTAAAAGATTACCAACACGCTCTTGATTTATCGTCTGCCGTAAGTATTTCAGATAAAGACGGCATCATCCGATTTGCCAATGAAAAATTTTGTCAGTTGACCAACTATACATTAGAAGAACTTCAAGGTCAGTTCTTCGGTAAAATAATGTCGGAGATGCATACGATGGACTGCTACAGCCAATTAAATGAAGCATTAGGTATGGGTCAACCTTTTCGTGGCGAATTTTGCAATGTTACCAAGGAGGGGAAGTTGCAGTGGGTAGACAGTTCCATTGTACCCTTTTTAGATGAAAATGGAAAAATAACACAGTACTTATCTATCAACTACGATATCACCGAACGCAAATTAGTTCAAGAAAAAATTCAGAAAAGCGAGCAACTTCTTAGTAAATTAACCAGTCAGGTGCCTGGCAATACCTATATGTTTGAAATAGATGCCTCTGGCCACCCGTGTATTTTATTTGCAAACAAAGGATCTGATTTATATTCGTCACCATCTCAAAATCTTATGGAGAGTCCAGATGAAATCAACGCCATTCTTCATAACGAGGATCGGGAGAATTTTCTTCAGGCCATGCAGGCTGCCAATGCAAGTTTAACGCCAATAAGTTTACAATACCGAAAGGTGATTAATGGTGAAGTCAAGTGGCGTTGGATGCAGGCCAAGGCTGAAAAAAACGACGAAGGCAAGGTCATATGGTACGGCGCCACGTCTGACATTACGCCGTTGGTAAACTACATTGCCGACATCGAACAAATGTTATTTGACATTAGTCACGTATTAAGACGGCCAATAACCTCATTAATCGGATTAACGAGCATAGCCACCAAGGAAGAAATGACTTCCGAAAAATGGCAACAATTATGTGGTAAGGTGAAGCAAGCCGCAGGTGAGATGGACACCTTTGTTAACGAACTCAACACCATTTATTCAACCAAGAAAATGCAAACACCATTTAAATTGAATATCCAGCTCCCCATAGACAAGCGGAGTAGTTTGTTTAGAGAGTAAATTGGGGGTTCGTTTGAAATTTATACCTTGAGAAGAATTTCTCAATTTATGAGAGCACTTTTTTCTTAGCCATTTCAGGTAGTACACTAAAGCTTTTATCTTGTTTGGTTTTGATAATAAGTAAGGACTCTTTTTAATAAACAGGTATGAAATTGTCATTTGTAATTGTATTCATTTTCTCAATCGTTTATACGAGTTGTAACAACGATAGCATACCTTCCACTGTTTCTGACACATCAACCAACAAATGGACAACTAATTCCAATCAACCACAACTTCCTTTTTTCTCAGAAACAGAAAAGGGAATTACGGTGGTGTCTGAAGGTCCCCGTGGTGGTTCTTTTATACCCACCATCGGCGGTCTGATGGCCTACCGTCTATTTAGAATCGGCATTGTCAATTCAAATACAGTAGTGGCAGAATTAGAAATGTCACTTGAAAAAACAGTAGGTCTTATTAGTCCTGCTTTAACCGATTCTATACGTTTATGGTTGATTCCAGATGCTTATGCGCCGTCTGCCAAGGTAGATCAATTCAATTTTGGCATAGAAAATTTAGAAAAGCTGCTCGATACGTGTCAAAACAAATCACCACAAATCAAGTGCCAACTTCTTCCACAGCTTACTAAGTATGTTTACCTCGTAGCGCTTTACAAGCAAGATCGCGATTTAGCTCGCGCCCTCGTTTACTTCACACACCAACCACCTGTGGTGAGTTTTTTACCAACAGACACCAGTGCTGCTAAAAACAAGAATGAAAAAAGCCTAGGACTAACCTTTGGCATTGGCATTGATCCTCCCACTAATTACGCTTATTTTTCTTGCGGAAAAATAACCTTTCATTCATTCTAGTCGGCTTTCTTAACCATGTCTTCACTGTCTGTCGCCGAATATATAGCCCATTTATCACAAGTACTGCCTTTCAGCACTGGCAAACAACGCCGCCAATGGGCACAGGAGATAATTGAAAACGGCTACTCGCTTAAGGAGCTGGTCGTCTTGTTAAAAAAAGACACGCGCACAGCCAACCATTTTTTGTGGCTCCTAAGCGATGTGGGGCTACTCAATAAGCCCTATTTACATAACTTCCTACCGTGGATGTTGACACATTTGAAAACGTTGCCTGAAAATTACCGGGTTGCCATGGCTTCTTATTGGTACCTGGTTGGTGTGCCCGAAGAAAACGAGGGAGAAGCCATCGATAATCTGTTTCAATGGCTACTTTCGAATAAGGTCAATTCTTCCATCAAGAGTCGAGCCATTTGGGTGCTCGTACAACTTTCAAAAAAACACCCTGAAATTATTCCCGAATTCCTGCTCTGTCTTGAAAGTAGTGTTGATTGCCACACTGCCGATTTTCAAAAACGTGTCCATAAAACTATCGCCCTCTTACAATCGAAATCCACCCAATAGCTACAAAAAGCAAACAACCTCAAGCTCTCTAAAATTAGGGAAAAGGTTGGAATTTCAAAAAATTCGTGTAACTTTGGTTAACTAAAGTCATGCGCCAACTCTACCTCCTCTTTTTTTTACTTACGCTTTCTGGTTGGGCACAAACTAAACAGCCGTATGAGTTGGGAGTAAACGTGTTTAATTATTACACAGGACTCAATTCCATTGGTTTACCCGCCATTCGTGATTATAAAACAAGCTATTGCAATGGGGTGTTTTTCCGCTACGACACCAATCAGTATGCTTTGCGAGCGCAGCTCAACTATATTCGTACCAGTGGAACTGTTCAATCCCCCTTGCAATTTTCTGAATTTTACAACATGAGTTTTGATGGCATTGGCTTCAACCTCGCTATTGGCATTCAAAAACAACTTTATCCGAACAAAAAATTAATTTATGCCTTTTCAGATATTGGTTATTCAAGAATAGCAGAACAAGGAATTAGCCGTGGCGGTTGGAGTGGCATCACCGAAACATTTGTCAAAAAAAGCAACGGGGTTTTGTTGGATGTGGGAATTGGTAGTCGATTAAAGATTTACAAACAGGTGTATTTTTCACCTGAACTCTGCTATTTAAGCGAGGTACGCTTTGTTAATGAAGTAACAACGCCCCTTCAAGGAGGCACTTTTTCACAAGTAAACTACATGAGCCTTTACGTTCGTCCGTGGTTGCGTTTCTACCTTACCTTTATTTTCTAACCTCTTATCCTACTAAGACAAATAATTCCTTGCACATACAATAAGATAACAGGATAGGCTATTATTTCAAGCACATGATAAACAAAAAAGCGTTACTATTACTCCTAATTGCAGCCTTTGGTTTTGGTTTTATCAGCAGTCAATTAATTAACAGCAAACACAACATAAGTATGAAACGCGTAACAGGTATTGGTGGAATATTTTTTAAAGCAAAAGATCCCAAAGCCATAAACGACTGGTATAAAAATCACCTAGGCATCAATGCTGGCCAATATGGTGCCAGTTTTGAATGGCGTGAACTCGACGACCCTAAAAAGAAGGGCATGACACAATGGACTCCCTTTGCCGATAAAACCAAGTACTTCGAACCCTCAACGAAGGAGTTCATGATTAATTACCGCGTTGAGAATTTAGAAGCCTTGGTGGTTGAACTTAAAAAAGAAGGTGTCACCCTGCTTGATGAAATAGCCGTTTACGACTATGGTAAATTTGTGCATATAATGGATCCAGAAGGTAATAAAATCGAACTTTGGGAAGCCATTGACTAATTCAACTAACGAAAACTACCATAATTACTGCGCCGTTTAATGTATAATGCGTAACTCTTCTTGCAGCAAATGAAACCCATTTACCTACTTTTTTTGCTCGTTCTTTTTTCATGTAAAAAAGACATGGTTTTGCCAGACAGCTCCTTAAGTACCATTTTTGGAAAATGGAATTGGGTCAGTTCTTCTGGGGGCTTTGCTGGCCTTGTTGTTACTCCTAAAACGGTTGGTTTCGAAAAATCATTGGAGTTTAATAAAGACGGGACCTTTAAACTTTTCGAAAATCAAGAAAAGGTTGGACGAGGGACTTACCGCTTTGCCAAGCGGCACTCGAACTTCTCAAATGACTCGGCTTTTATCTTAATCATGGCCTACCATTCGCTCAACAACGAACCAACCAATGCCATGCCAATGGTAGTGCAGTTTCCGCTTGAGAAAACACTTTTTTTAATTGAAGAGTGCAGCGACTGTTTCTCACATGTGTATAAAAAAGAAGAGTGAAGAATTGAATCGCTTGTTCGTATTTATACCTCACCTATTTAACAATTACTACCCATTAATTCGCCGCTTTGATTCCTTATCAATACCTTGCTCATTGACATGAACGTTCCTAAAATGAAAATAGCAGTAGTCGGCCTTGGTGGCGTTGGCGGTTATTTTGGCGGCTTGCTCTCACGTTACGCAGAAAAAGAAAAATCAGTGGCAATCTACTTTCTTGCTAGAGGTCCCCATTTAAAGGCGATTCAAGACAATGGATTGCACGTTCATCACCAACTAAACGCTTTTGTAACGCACCCTACGCTAGCTACTGATCAAGCTACTTCCATAGGCCCTGTTGATTACATCTTACTCTGCACCAAATCTTATCATTTGTCAGCTCTATTGCCACAACTGGCCCCGCTAATTGGTCCCACTACCACCTTGATACCCTTGCTCAATGGCGTTGATCATACACAACAACTCCGCTCGGCTTACCCTTCAGTTACGGTTTTAGAAGGGTGTACCTACTTGGTATCTAAAATCACTGCGCCTGGTTGTATCACCAACACGGGTAACATTCAAAAAATACTATTCGGACATCCAGACCTTGATGCGACCCCCTTTAAACCCCTTCTCACCCTGCTACACGAAGCTGGCATTGATGCAACCTATACTACTGCCATTCATAAAATAATCTGGGAAAAATTCCTGTTTCTATCTCCTTTAGCCACCGCTACGAGTCTTTATGATTGTACCGTTGGTGAGGTGGTAACTCATCATTTTGACGAGTTAACCGGGTTACTAAAAGAAATTATTTCACTCGCTAACGTGCTACAAATTCCCCTTGATGAACGAATAGTTGATCTAACATTGGACAAAATAAAGTCCCTGCCCGCCCACTCCACAACCTCCATGCAAAACGATTACAAGGCAGGAAAAATAACCGAAGTAGCATCACTGGTGCAGTATGTGCTTGTGAATTTAGACCACCACCAACTACCACGACACCACTACTCGTCCGCTTATCAACGACTACAGAATTTAACTAGATGAAACTAGAAAAAATTATTCCGCTTTTGTACTCCCTTGATTTAAATGCCACCGTTCATTTCTATACCACTCATTTAGGTTTTATGGTAAATGAATGGAATGAATCACTTCAATGGGTATCGCTTTCCAATGGCGACATCGAATTAATGTTTTCTTCTCCGGTAGAAGGTGCCAATACTGGCAATCCGCACTTTACAGGTAGTTTTTATTTCCGTGTTCAAGATGCCGCTGCGCTTTGGGCTGCGTTAACTGAATTGGCGGTAACACCCCCCATCTCCATTTGTTACCCCCTCGAAACTTTTGACTGGGGCATGCAAGAATTTGCGATATACGACAACAACGGTTATGTTCTCCAATTTGGAACACCCGTATAACCATGCATTACCAGTTAATCTGCGACGTTCGACACTCCTAATTCAATCTATTCACTTACCTTTATTCATCATTTTAGAATTGTACCAATGCCTAAACAAGTCTTTATTAATCTCGCTGTAAGCGATGTTCAAAAATCCATGGAACTTTACACCGCCATGGGGTTCACTAACAATCCTCAGTTCTCTGATGAAGCCGGCAAGTGCATGGTTTGGAGCGACACTATCTTTGTGATGCTGCTTTCGCACGACAAATTCAATTCGTTTACAAAGAAACCATTGGCCGATACGAAGAGCCATATTGCGGGTTTATTTTCACTTTCACTCGAATCGCCTGAAGAAATGCATGCCCTCATGGCAAATGCGCTCGCAGCAGGCGGTATAGAACCGAATGAAATGCGCGATTACGCCTTTATGGTACAACGCACGTTAGAAGATTTCGATGGCCACACGTGGGAATTGTTTTATATGGACATGAGTAAATTTCCAGCGTAACCCAATCGTTATAGCGATGAAATCGCTCTCACCCACTTTTTATCTGCGTATTGGTGCCTTGTTGCTTTTAGCAGCAGGCATTTACGCTTTTAAACCTTCCTCTTCTAATGCAAAAAATAAAAAGGTATTAATTGTCTGCACAAGTGTCGACTCTGTTAACCATTTTGTCAATGGCACCTACCTTGTTGAGCTGGCTGCACCAATTTACTTATTAAATAAGGCTGGCATTGCATTTGACATCGTTTCTCCGAAAGGCCAAGCAATACCTGTTTATCACAAGGGCGATACCAGCCAATTTCTCAAACAAGCAGTGCGCCTATCGGTTTATCAAGATAAAACCAAACACAGTTTGAAACCTGAAGCGCTTAATGTTCTTGATTACACTGCTGTTATTATTCCCGGTGGGTATGGGCAATTTTGGGACCTACACCAAAACAAAACCATGCTTCAAGCAATCACTAAAATTTATGAAAACGGCGGCCTACTTGGTACCATTGGCCACGGCACCTCAACCCTATCTTTCTTAACGTTAAAGGATGGTTCCTACTTGGTGAAAAAGGCGACACTAACTTGTTTTCCTTCGTGGTTTGAAAAACAACACATGAAGGAAGCAGATTACGGCCGACTCTTACCCTTTGATATGGAAAAGGCATTACAAGAACGCGGTGCGCAAGTGGTTGTGGTGAGCAATCCACCAACTGGCAAACACGTTTATTACGACAGCACGTACCGCATAGTAACGGCTGCTTTTGCGAATGATGCAGATTATGTGGCTAATACAGTTATTGATTGGTTCCTTAAAAATTAAAATGACGCGATTCAAATCGCATAAATACAGCACAAACATTCCTATTCAATTAATGGGGTTGTTTCTTGTTGCGTCGTTCTCGTTTTTTTTGACAGCATTTGTTGCGCCGAATAAAACATTGCTTGCATTTACAACTGCTTCTGGGAAAGAGCTCCGAATTATTTCTACTTCTGAAATGGTCTGCATTCGTTTTGGTAATGCCGTTTCGACTATCGAAAATTGTCAACGTTTAAACGACCCCAACGGAACAATGACGTATGCCTATTACATGCGTCCAGCTGGTAACAGTAACAACGGACTCGACCTCAACCACGTGCGATTCAACTACAAGGGATTCAAGTACGACATTTATGAAGAGTACAGTGATTCAGGCGAAAAACCAGCGTTTGGCGTAATAATAACGCATTTGCGTACGGGAGCATCGGTTGATGAACCGGCCATGCTTTCAACAGTAAAAGGTTCCTTGATTGGCATACGAAATGCTGACATTTTTCCTGAAGTCCCTAACGATTTTTAATCGCAGTAGTTTTAATTCACGCTTTCGTTATTATACAAAAACCAGTTTGATTTTGATTTGGGCGTGCCCCCCGCAACAAAAGGGTTCTTTCAATTAGTCCAGTCGCCCTTTTGTGCGGGGGTCGGGCCGCTCCAGGCTCCGCTTCGCTGCGGTTTTTTTTGGCGATTACTCCCAATAATCGCTCGCCAAAAAAGAACCAAGCCTTGCGCGTCCCTCACGCACATGACGGCCTATTCAGACACTGCTCGTGCTGCTTTTACGCTTGCTTTATTACTAATGTTCTAGAAGGTAATCGGTATGCAATGAAGCAAACTCAAATGAGCTCAAGCTGTCGACACTCCTTCATTCACTTTTGAAACTGAAACGGCTGTCTTTTGAAATTATTAGGCGTGCTTTTATTCCACACGTTTGCGCGTAGTTAATAGCACTAAGGTTGATTGAGGAATTTTTCTTGCCTGAGAAGTTGTCCATCAACCGTCAAAACAGTCACCATATAAACCCCCACAGGCCATGTGGTGGTATCCAAATCATGTGCAATTGCAACCGCTTCATAAACACAACGGCCGGTCATGTCCCGCACAAGTACATGCAACGGTTGCCCTTGCTCACCATCTGAATTAAGATGGGGCCGCTTGTTCACTACCTGCCAATTCACAGCAGCAGTCCCCTTCTGCTCCATTGCTCCTGTATTAACGCATCCAAAAGCCAATCCAGTAAACACGGTCACCATTGCTGAAGCTGTGGCCACACAGGTAGAACCCGAAGGAGTAAATGAAAATTGAACGACCTGATTACCTGGTGTAGGAAGCGTTAATAACGCCATGTTCCCTGTTGCTGTTTGTGTGCCAACCACCCAAACGCCCTGACCGGCGCTACAATTCGTACAGTTCATGAGCACTTGCAGTGGAGCACATCCTTGGTAGGCTGAAAGTGAGATAGCAGCTACGCATTGTGTTTTTACGGTTCCGAATAAAAGTAGACCTATGACACAAAGAGTAGACCTCATTATAATATACGGAAAATAGTTTGAATTTCCAAATCAAAGAAAACGAATCACACTTCCTTGTATCACTGCCTTAGTTTTACCGTAATACAAGGTCATTTCACCACAACTATCGCAATTAAACTTCAAGTGTTTTTTAAAGAGGGTGTTCAAATCGGCTTTAAATTGGAGTGTGGGACGATTATTCACCGAATCAGAAAAGAAAAAAGGGCAGTCGAGTTGCTGAAAGGCATTACTCGAGTCATCAGGAAAATCAATGAGTAGGGTATCGCCTTTCCTTTCAAATAGTCCCGCTACCCACGCCTTATAAAATAGATTTTCGGTGGTATCAACCGTTAATGTGACCAGGTATTTTCCTTCAGAAAGTAAGGTGACACTCGTAGCTGCCGGATCGAAATAGACTTGTTCGCCAGTGGTTGACACAGGCGTAACGGGCGTTGATGCAGGTTTGCTGTCACAAGCCACCAGTAAAAACAGGGCAAAAATGGTAACTATAAAAGTGGCTTTCAACATGAGCGGCGCAGCATAAACTTACTCAGAAAAGTTGACAAAATAATCAAGCCGCTCAATTTTTCGGTGGCCACACGATGTTCCATTTAGCCACATAGGTAGCTAGAGGTTGCAGTTGCATTTCGGCTCGCAATTGATCAACATTCATCGAATCTTCAAGTGGGTATAATTGGTACCGTTTTTCGTTTTGGTTGTAGTAAATTTGGCTACCATAGCGTTGCGGTAGGTTGCGCGACACATTTACTCGGTCTTCCATAAGAGCTAAACTTGATGGTTCTGCTAACTTATCGCTCACTGCTTTTCGCAAGAGCGGTAAGTACTTAACCATTGCCGATGTATCAGCATGTTGAATCGCAAGAAAAAGGTCCATGTGCCCATCATCGCCAATTTTATCTGCTCCCAACCAACCACACGAATCGAGTAAATGCGATACCTCTTTTAAATTTAGAGCGTCTTGCACTTTCGTTTTTTCAATGGCCAACCGGTATTCTTCTGAATCCATTCCCTTTGCTGCTCCAACAGAATCAAGGTACACCCTTACCCGCTGGTCAGCGGCCATGAGGCGTCCGAATTTTTGCGACAATGCCAGGTTGAACCCGTTTTCGGTTGGTTGCTGCTGGCAAGCAAGAACAAAAACAAAGAGACCAATGAAGACAATGTGTTTCACAACCGCTTCTAATTCTGTTTAATAACACGGTGAGGCGTTGCGCCATCCATTTCAAACAAATAAACGCCGGCTGGCAATTCAGATATATCAAGGGAATTAGAGCCTGCCCGCAATTCGTATTGTTTAACCAAACGGCCCGTTACATCACGCAAACGCAATGCTGTAGTTACAGGTGTTACCACCACGCACAGCGAACTAACTGGATTCGGGGAGATATTGAACCACGTCCAACTTTTTTCAAGGACTGAAACATCCGAGTTCACAACGGCATTCACCACCCGCTGAGTTGAATCTCTTTGACACCCGTTGTACATAACATGTTGCACCGTGTAGGAGCCGCTTACGGCGTAGGTGTGTGATGGCGCTGTTACAGTAGAAGTGATGCCATCGCCAAACCGCCACAAATGGTTCATGTTAGCAAAGGCTGGCGAAAACTGCCAAGTGGCAGGCGTAACAGAGGCTGTAGTAAAGGCACCATGTGGGGTGTTTTTGCCAATTCGCCACGTGCTTAAACTATCGCTTACAATGGCATGTGCTACTTGTTGTAAAAAGGCGAGTGTGGTGGTGGTGGACACCCCCGGATTGTAGGTATTGCTCATCACACTTTTCTTAAAAAGTACTTCATAGAAAACGGCAGCAGCAAGGTAACTGCCTTCGAGCGACGGATGACTTTCATCGGATGAATACAAGTCCAAACCTGGCGTTTGCGCAATGCTTGATCGAAAAGCTTCACCCACAGGCGCCATAAGGCCCTTCGAAGAGTCGGTAAATAATTTGTACGAATCGCGTAAACGGTTTTGCATTCCGATATAAGTACAAACAGGCGGATAAAAAGCACAATTAGAAGCATCACCATTCTTTCTTCCCCATGTTTCATAAAACACGCTTACAGCGCAAGGACTCGCCTTTTTTGCCAGACTATCCAGTTTAAGGGCGTAGGGCAAGGTTTGCGTATTTACTTGTGCTGGACTGAAGGATGGTTCTTGACTTTGCGCTTGAAGAACAACATACTGCCAATTGCCTGCCGCCAATTTCGCTTTTGATACCGGATCATTAAAATGATTATAGAACGTAAATCCACCAATAAGATTAGATTCATAGTACAGCGTATCGTGATTAGCATGTGCTATATTGGCAATTAACGTTGGCAAATTATTTACATAGGTATAGCTATTACCCAAGAACAATACCCTAGTAGGTTGTTGCGCTGTTGATGAAAGAGCAATCAAACAAAACAACAGTTGCGTGAAGCGAGCGAATTTCATAGTTCTAATTTACCAAAGTTACGATTACTACCCTTTCCAAATGAGTGAAAAGGCCGTTGCAGTGAGTTGTTTCAGGGCTTTTTGAGCCAAGTACTGTAATGTTGTCGCGTAATGTCGTACGAGCGGTGTTTAACAGCCAGCTGGTGTATCCGCTCACGGTGCTGTGGTTCATGCATTATTTGTTCGATGTGTTTTAGTCCTGCTACAATCGTGCTTTCATTCAAATCAAATACAGAACCCGCATTTGCTATTTGTAACAAGAGGTAATCGTCGCCTACACCGTCGGTAAGTAAGATAGGCAGACCACTGGCCCAATATTCACCATCCTTCACTGGACAACAGTATTTGCGACTTTTCGCCGGTTTAATTGTGGCGAAAGCGAAATCCGCAGCCGACAGCCAACCTGGCACTTCAGCATGCGGCACAAATTGAATTTCTACTTGTTCCCTTTTTAGTCCCGCTGCCATTAGTCTGGGTAGAAGCGCAGTGGCCTTTTCAGGTGTAAGTAAGATGAGTCTAAATTTTTTGAAGTGGTTAGCAGCCAAGGCGAAAATTCGATAAGCTTCTTCATCATAATAAATGCCACCAAATTTTCCCGCATAAATACCCACCACTTCATCGTCCGTTATGTTTAGTCGTTGGCGGAACGTTTTTCGCGCTTCTAACGAAAAACTGAACGCCTTAACATCCACACAACATGGAATAGTGTTGACTCGGTCGATGAATTGCTCCGTTTGAAGCACCTCCTTGTAATTATCTGAAACGGTAAACAAATGGCTTGCGTGTATCATTTGTAGGCGCTCCCATTTGCGCAGGAACAAGTACTTTAATCCCCCTTTGCGCCATTCATTCGACTCCACCATGTAATCAGCATGCGGTTCAAAAGACTCTACGATGAATGGTACTCCGCACCGCTTCGATGTTTTTAATGCCAAGGCACCTGCCAGTACCCCTTTCGCCAAAATAAGATGCGCTTGGTGTTCCTTAGCTAGTCGCGCCAATTTACGAGGATGGCCAATAAAATCTAGAATTTGATTTAGACTACTACTTCCCGTATTAGCAGAAAAAAGCGGGTAATGCACCCCTTTTGGCACTTCTAAAGTTGGTACGGGTAACCCCGGTTGCTCCATGGTTACCAATACTATTTTACGGATGTGTGGTAATTCGGCAGCAATAGCTAAATGCGTTAATACAGTTGACGGTATTAACGGATCTGCGGCACGCCAATAAGCAATATACAGAAGGGTCATGCTTTTACTCCCCTAAAGAAAACTAAAAAAGCACTCCATAATTTACCACGACGTAAGTAAGATTTAAACATTACCTGTCTTATTTTCTCCGCCATGGCAAGTAATTCACTTTGACGGATGTTTACGAGGGTATTACCATAGGCGATTATCTGTGCATAACCCCTTTCAAGTGCTCTTAAATTGGACATGGCCGAACCGTTGAAGCGCCTTATTTTCATGATGGTTTCGGAGGTGCAAGCATAGGTTCCATTCTCAGAAATACCAACAAAAAAAACAAAATCCTCGCCATGAGTCATGTGTTCGGGAAATTGGTATACCACGGTGGGTGATCGTTTTACCATCCATGAAACGCTCGTAAAACAACGGCCATTAAGGGCTAGTAATTCGCTTCTTGGGTTACCATAAAAATCAGGTCTATAATGCGTTACAACTGTGCCACGATTGCCATTAATCACTTCCACTGCCCCGTCAACAAACGTAACCCTATTGTCGTTGTGAAAAACAGCAAGACGACTGCTTAAACTTGAAGGCAGGTAAACATCATCTGCATCGAGAAACGCAAAATAATCACCATGCATTTCAGCCAAGCCTAAATTTCTGGCCTTACTCACTCCTCTATTTTCAGTGTGGAAGGTGCGAATACGTGGATCGTTGAATTTTTCAATCAACTGTCCTGTGTTATCCTTGCTGCCATCATTAATAATTAGCAACTCCCAATGCTGATAATCTTGCATCAACACCGATTCTATGGCTTCCGTAATAAAAGCAGCGGCGTTGTATGCCGGCATGATAACTGATATCAAGGGGGATGTTATCATAATTGTCGATAAAGATTGATGAGTTGCATTACCTCAACCTCCCATGACAAAGAGGTTGCTGAAATTACAGCATTCCTTTTTAATGCGACTTGCGTTGAAATCCCCATTTCAATGGCTTTCACCATTTCCTCTTCTGCATCGCCCCTATAAAAAACCATGTTGCCATAGGTCATGCCCAGTTTCATGAATTCAGGTTGTGATGTGGCTATGATTGGCAAACCCACCATGGTGTACTCCATAATGCGGTTGGGCAACGATAGCCAATGTGAACGCCAATACGGTTGCCACGTATGCACTAATCCAAAATCAGCGGCGTGAATCAAGACAAATAATTGCTCCTGGGCTGCATATGGATGAAACAAAACACGGGCATTGGTATTGGCTGTTTCTAATTCTTTTATTCGTTTGGAATCCCCAATAAAAACCAAGTACGCTCGGTCAATTTTCATCACAGCGTTGATCATGAGTTGCACCCGCTCTTCACTATGGTAAATATTTCCTGAATGAATAAATACCAGGGCGTTTGATGGTAAGTTGTAAAGCCTTTTATAATAATCTGAATCTGTATTAAATGCCAATCTTTCAGGTATGTTGCGTAAAACCGTTGGTGTAACCGATAAATGGTATTCGGTCTTCATCTCTTCGGCTAACGCGGGACCAACTGTGATAACAGCATTCGCATGTTTGATGGCTTTTTTTTCTTTGTAGACAAAGTAACTCCACACTAGAAGTCCCTTTATTTTATTACTAAAACCAGACAACTCTTGGTACATGGGCCACCCGGGTAAAAATTCATGGGCATCATACACCAACTTTACAGTGGGCTTGGCTTTTTTGATAAGCGCCCCGAGAATAATCATTTTGTAATCGTGGCAATGCAACGCGTCAAAGGATTGGTTGCTCAACATGTTCACAAAACGTTCTCTAAAGTTCCGGTATTCAGATGAAAAAGGATGGTCAATAGAAGGGGAAATATCACGAATAATGTGGTAACCATTTCGTTCTTCGGTTGCTGGCAACGCTTCGGAGTGCATAGCATGTATAGTGACGTTATACCCCGCTGCTAACAAACTCGCGGCTTCCTTTTCTACTCGCGAATCCGACTTGAGCGGATTATCTAGCAACATGACTATGTGACCTGTTGTCATTATACGTAGTTGTTTTCTACTTGAATTCCAAACAACTTTTTAATAGGCCGCGTAATTGGCTTTAACCGTTTCGACCATTCTACTTCCCATTTATAATGACTGGTAACATAGGATGGGTACTTGGTATGTGGCTGAACGGGCATTTGCATGATGGCTTCAAACTCGACGCGGCTTATGCCGAACTTTTTCGACACATAGTCCTTGTCCTCTTCCAATTTGTCGAGCTCGTAAAGCGGTTTCTGCATTTCGAGTACCGCTTCTTCACGCGTTAATTGTCCTGAATTGACCAACGTTGACAAGTGAGCCTTGCGTTTATCGATGCCAAACTTCACAGGCAACATGTAATTCTGATAAAAGCGTGTAAAGATGGATTCGCCGTGTTTTGTACCGTAATCCCGCCAATCGACCCTTTCCTTCATTACAACCTTGGCTTCTTCTTTATGGTAGTTGGTGTAATTCAGAATTGGGATGATCTTTATTTTCTTGCGCTGAACATACCATGCTTTTTGCCAGTAGCTCATCATGGGAAAGGTTTTAAATTTTCCATTCCCAAATTGTTTATGAATACCAACGATGTTTTTTAAATCGCTTTTAGCATGCGTCCACGATGGTGCCATGATTGCTTCGGTTGCAAAATTATGACCGCTAATAATGTGTTTGATACCTTTTTGATAGGCGGTGTTGTATAAACAAGCAACAATGGCATAGTCGGTTACTAATTCAATATCGACTACCGAGGCTTTTAAAAATGATAGTTGAATGTCCCTAAATTCTTCCCAATTAATCACATGGGTAAATAAATCGAAACCCAATTTCTCTGCTAGGTTGTTGATGTTCCTGACTGCTAATTCAGAATTCCACCCATTGTCTAGATGCACTAGCAAGGGATTTAGTCCCAAATCTTTTAATAATACGGCTGTATAGGTGCTATCCACGCCACCGCTCACACCAAGCAGGCAATCGTACTCTTTATTATTGCCTTCGGCTTTTATTTGTTTGGCCAGATTTTTAAGCGCTTCATCCTTATTCGCATTTCCTTTGTACTGGCGCGCTGCAAAAGCAGGGTATTTTTGACAATAACAACACACGCCCTTTTCATCAAAGGTGATATCTGGATCCCCTTGATTATCCATGATGCACTTTGTACAAATTTTATAGCCGTTGGTCATGGTTCAATTCAATTGTGAGTATATGTGGGTGTAGGCGGTGCCAATGGCTTCGTGTGAGTAGCGTTGGCCAGCGGTTTGTGCAATTTCTGTGGACTGTAACTTGTGTCGATTATCAATTAGTTCTTGCAAGGCCTTGGTTATTGCAGCGGTTGTTCCCTTGGGAGCCAACCAGCCATTTGTAGCGTTTACCAATTCAGGCACACCATTAACGGCATGACTAATAACAGGTGTTCCGCAACACAAACTTTCAATTATGACACAAGGAAGGTTTTCTGCATCGGTAGGGTGTACAAAAACATCGGCTGCTTGCATGGCCGCAGCAACGCGTTGACGATCGTAAACTATGCCAGTGTAATTAATTTCAATTTCCGGTGCTTGGTGCTGCAAATACATCCTTGCCTCATCGAGTAACTCGCCTGCACCCATCCAGTTGATTGTAAGTTGTGAACGAGACGAAGGGGGCAAGTCGGTTAACGCTTTGGCAAACAACATTGGGTTTTTAGGTGCTTTCCAAATTGCTAGTAAGGCTATTTGTAATTTAGCAGAGGTGTTCTTTGCTTTATAGGTGAATTCTGGAGCCGCCACATTTGGTATTACTTTTATTCTTGCGGCTGGTATCTGCCAGTCCTTCTCTAAAACACTTGCCAACTCATTCGATACGGGTAAAATGTACTTTATCTGCGGGTAATTTAACCAAGCTTTTACGCGATCCATTTCACGAGTTAAGTCCTCACCGCTGTATTTTTTATACACCCCATAATGGTAGTACGTATTATGTTCGGTTAGCACCATCGGCACTTGGCTAAGTAGTGGCAACTCAAGCAGCAGCTCGGTAATATTTGTCCGCACATTGATATGGCAAATATCAATTGCATTTTGCGCATTGATTTTAGTAATAATTTGTTGGTAGGCCTTTTTATTCAGTCGTTCAAAAATACCGAAACGACGCACTGGCGCATGTACCGTAACAAAATACATATCCACGTTGTGTAGGCGCTTTTGTTCGGTAGTGATTTTGTAAGGCAGGTGTTTGTTGCTTTTAATAAAATCCACGAACACATAACTCACCTTATTATACTTCGCTATCGCATAAGCATGTTCCTTGATGAAATCGCCAAAAGGATCACACCAACCCGCTATAAACAACACATGCTTCAACTAATTATTCTTTTCAGACGGTTAAGGAGGCGTTTAGCCAATGGTGGAACAGGTGGAATAATTTCAGGATAGTTTTTCTCTGTCACCTTTTTTATTACGATGGCTTGGTAATCCCCATTCTCAAGCCAAATGCTATACGTGCTAAGAAAATGAAGATACAATCCATGGGGATAAATACAACGTGTCAAGTGTTCTGTATCCACTGCTTGATCGATGATCTGTTGCAATTCAGGCGTATGTTGATTGGCCCAAACTTGGTAATTCGGATTAGGGATGTGAATGAAAATAAAACCTTCGGGCTTCAATAGTTTGGCCAACTTAGCAAAAAGAACCGCGTGTGAATCCATAGGAATATGCTCAAGCACATCAGGCATTACTATTAAGTCAAATTGCTTATTCACCGCTAAGGTGACCATGTCGCCCGTTACAAATTCGATGTTGGAGTAAGCCGATAAGTTTTTCTTGGCTATTTCAACACTTTTGGGACTAATATCGTTTGCCATTAACTCCCCCGATGATAAGGCTGGAGCTAATAAACTGGTCAGTGTACCAATGCCGCAGCCAATTTCTAGCACTTTCATGTTGGACTGAATGCCAAATTTATTCAGCCATTCCATAATCGTACGGTGGCGTTTGTTTACGCCAATGTTGGACTGGTGCTTGGTGTATTCATCGTAATATTCACTAACCTTTGTCATAATTTGGGTGTCTCCTACCCTGGCAGGTAGGCAAAACACAAAGTTAAGAAATTAAGGGAATTTGAAAGGATTTTAATCAGTCCCTCCTGATGAAAAGTACTTGCCAGATACCTTTTGTCGAATGGATTGAAAATCGCTTTTGTTCATCAAAAATAGACCTTTAAGCTCGACTTTAAATTTCACCAACATGTACCAAGTAATTACCAGAGTAGCCACTGTATAGGAAACGGTGGTGGCAATACTGGCGCCAATCATGCCCTGACCGGGTATTAATAATAAATCAAGCACGAGGGTGAAAATAAAACTGATAATGGTCACCATGAGGTTGTATTGCAGTTTATTCTTCACATAAATGTACGTTGCAAATACCTTGGTAATGCACGACATTATTATGCCAAAAGCCATAATCCGAAACGGCAGCACCGACTGCGAAAAATCGGCACCATAGATCGGGAAAATAACATCTGCCAAGACAAAGAAAACCAACATACCGGATAAGATAACTGTGAAATTCAGTCGGGAATAAAATTTGAAATGCGACATCCCACTCTCATTGTTTTCAGATGCCAGAAAAGGAATCAAAACCGTTAAAATCGGATTGGTAATGCTCCAAAACATTTGACCAAAACCAACAGCTTGTGCATAATACCCTAATTCCTGGGAGCCTTTGTAGTGCTCTAAAATCCAGTAATCCATCCGGTAGGTTAGAAAACTCAGTATTTGTGAGAGATGACCTACTGAAATAAAAATGAAGAGGGGACGTATGTCGGTTTTGAAATCAAAATTAAAAACTGGTTTCACCCGAATATGTTTCCTATAAAGCACCATCCAAACAATGAAGTTGAGGGCGTATACCCCTAACGTAATCGCCAATATAGTATTGATGTCAATAACATTTTCGTGGCGCATTGCGATAATAAAACAGATGCCGTACACGATAAAATTCACCGACGAATTGATAATAGCCACTTGGTTAATAATCTTAAACATGGACCGCCCCTGAAACAGGGCGCTTAACACCTGATTCGTCATAATAAACAACAAGGCTATAAACAAGAAGGCGTAGTGAAAAAGGTGGTCGTGTGGTCCGGGAAACAGCAAGCCATTAAACGAAAACAGCTTCAACAAACCAAACACCGTAAGCAGGGCCACCAGGCTGAAAGCCGTGGTAATAATGCCAATGCCCAGTAATTTTTCAGTGGCGATCTTTTTATTGGCAACATAATACACGATAGCCGAGGTAATCATAAACCCCAAAAATTGGGAGAGTAACTCGGTGTCTGCCGTAAAAATCGCATAAGCACCACGTCCTTCCGCCTTAATTACCTTGGTAATAAAGTAATTAATAAACAGCCCCATGATCATGGTGGGACCCTGTGTGAAGAAGGTGAAGAATATGTTTTTATTAAGTGACAATTTTAGTCGAAACCAGCATTATGAGCGCCGATTCAATTGGGTAATTAACAAACAATGATACAGTTATTTATGATGGTAGGGGGTTTAGCCTATCATTTGATATTGACAACCCATGGTTAGTGACTTTTTATTGAAATCGAGGTTTAACAATGCTCTAAAACAAAAAAGGCTGTTCCGAATGGAACAGCCCTTACAATAAAATTCTACAAATTATTCAACGACCAACCGCCATGACTGGCCTTCATTGTTTCTAAGGTAGTATACGCCCTTAGCAAAACCAATTACTTCTGCACTATAATGATTGTCTTCTGAAAGCAGAAATTGTGCGATAGATTGCCCTAATTGATTGTATATACTCACAACCATACCGCGTTCAGATTTGATAGTAAATGTTCCATTTGATGGATTCGGATAAACTTCGATTGCTTTATTTACAAGGCCTTCCGCGATTCCACTGCAAGCATTTACCCTAATTTGTATTCCTGCCGTTTTACTGCACCCATTCGCATCCGTTCCTGTAACAGAATAATTCGTTGTTGCAGAAGGAGTCAGTACCACAAGTGAAAGTGTTTCAGTTGTTGTCCAGGAATAATTTAATGCTCCAGTAGCTGTGAGCGTTGATGTTTCGCCCTTACAAAGCGTAGTTGGCGTAGCCGAAACACCAACACTTGGCAATGGATTCACCTTTACTTCAAAGGTATGAGTCGTAGGGCAGTAAAGTGACAAAGACTGTGTTGTAGCTACAAGGGTTACAGTGTTATCAACTGTTGGTTGTAGTACGAATGAACCTGTATTTCCTGAAGGGAAACCATTCCATGTGTAATCATCTGCGCCACTAGCCGTAAGTGTAATGCTTTTACCAGCACAAACCGCCGTATTGGTAGGTAATGTGAGATTAGTCGCCACCTTAGTTAGAGAAATGGTAGCAGTAGCTGTACAACTGTTGGTTTGATGGCCTGCAACAACCGTGTAAACGGAATTTATTGCGGGAGTTACTACATTAACTGCTGTAGCTGGACCATTGGACCATTGGTAGCTATCGCCTCCACTTGCCGTAACGGTGGCTGTTTCGCCTTCACAAACAAGCGTTTGTGAGGCCATCACTGTAATCGTTGGCGAGGGTTGCACAACCACTACTTGAGATATGAAATTAGAACAGTTTAAACTGTTTTCACCTGTAGCAACAAACAAGGAGGCTGTATTTGGACTCACTGTAATGACACTACCCGTTATGTTGCCGGGTGTCCATGTGTAGTTGTCAGCACCATATGCCATAAGGGTTACTGATGTACCCTGACAAATGTTTGTAGCTGTAGCAGAAACGCTAACGGTTGGCGTGAGTTTGGTCGAGAGCGATAAGGTGAACGTACCTGAACAGGTCCCATCGCTGGCTGTTACTGTATAGATAGTTGGTGCCGTTGGAGCAACTATGACACTAGAAGTTGACAGATTACCGGGAGACCATGTATACGCAGAGGCTGCGGCAACTGCTGTGAGGGTTGAAGGTTTACCCTCGCAGACTATTGTAGGGTTGGCAGCTGCTGTTACCGGTAGAGGTTGTACAGTGATGGCTGTGGTCGATGTTGTTATACCACAGGCGTTTTGACCATTCACGGTATATATCTGTGACCCCACTGGCGTAAAGGTCTGACCATTTACAACCCCAACATTAACCCACGTATAGGTATCAGCGCCGGTTGCCGTGAGGTTGGTTGTGAGTCCAGGACAAATACTGGGACTAGGATTATTAATTGTTAATGTTGGTACGGCTGAATTTACTGAAACAGTAATCATACCAACTGAAGTACAATTTACTGATGTGGTGGCAATTAATGAATAGGCCGTTGTAGTAGTAGGGGATACGACAATAGAACTACTTGTTGATCCATTGCTCCAGGAAAAATTACTCACTGCGTTAGTGGTTAACGTTGCCGAACTGCCTGCGCAAATTGTTGGTGCGATGGAATTTGATCCTGAAGAATAAATCCGCACGGAGCATAGTTCTGTTATAATCACACGTCCATCTCCCGTATTTGCTGCTGAAGTATTGGTTTGGTTGCTACCATTATTAATGGACCCACCGCCACCAGAAGTTGTATTTGAAGACCCACCGCCGCCAGAGAATCCACCCCCGGCTCCACCATTGTTAATACAATTACCTCCATGGCTCGAACCCCCACCGAATCCGCCAGCAGCTGTGAAACTGCAGTTGTTAGTCGGAAATCCACCAGCACCACCGTTCACAAAAGCCCTTCCGGGACTAGCATAATTTGTATTAACAGAACAGGGCGATCCATCGGTAAGGAAGCCTCCCCCACCTGCACCGCGGGTTCCACCACTTCCACCGTTTCCGTTGGTTCCCCCAGCCACACCACCAGTCACACCTGTTGATGTATTAACGCCTGGTGTAAAAGAATAGTTTCCGGCACCACTTCCACCTCCTGCAATCACAAGTATCGCTGTTGTTGTAGTGTATGGTGTGCGAACAACGAAGGAACCACCACCTCCACCTGAAGGACCACCTCCTCCCGACACACCTTGTTGTCCTACTAAAATTCGAATCACCTCGCCAGCCGTTAATGTGAAATCACCTACCATTACCGCTCCATTGCCACCACTACCGCCACCTTGTGCGCCTCGCGCTTCAATTCTGAATGCACCTGTGTATGGCGCAGTCCATGTTTGAATCCCATTGGTAATGGTGCCAACTGCCCCAGCAAGATTCGTATTTGAATAGGTGTTGTTCACCTGAGTTTGACTCGGACCAACACTACCGGTTGCCCCACACGGTGTGAAGGTATATGACTGCTGCGCCATAATCGGGTATAGTCCTGTTAGGAATAACAAGACTAACCATTTTGATGAGAAATTATTTTTCATATTTAGCTGATTTAGTTATAGCTAAATTAATCTTTTTCTAATACTGTTCTAATGCAATTTTCACAAAATGTACTTTAGACCGCTTTTCTAATTTGATAATTGAGTACCCTAGCATTTGAAAAAAAGGAATTGGCACTAAGAAACCACCCTTACTATAAATGAAGAAAAACGTCCGAATTGGCAATATGTTGAATATCAACTATTTAGATTATATATTCCAATCTTCAAACTTTCAAAACTTGTTAAAGCAAGTTAATAATCTGGGAATTCCTATCTTTGGCATACTTCGTGAAATATAACACACACAACACATTATTATGAAAACTACACGTTTATTTATCCTGCCCGTAGCCGCTTTATTAATGGTTACTAGCTGTAAATCAAAAAAGACACCTACTGTTGCTCAACAAACCGGTGCTCAGGAAATCACTGTACCATTTAGTTCGAAAGAATACCGCAGCGACGAAAATACATTCCGCGCTAAGCAAAGTGGTAAATCACCTGACTTAGCGACCGCCAAGAAAATTGCGTTTCAAAACGCTCGTGCTGAAATGGCCGCTAACATTCAAGCTACCATCAAACGTGTAACCGACCAGTATACCAACCAACGTACTGTAGGCAACGCTCAGGAATTTGAAAACAAATTCGAAGAATTGGCACGTGAGGTTGTAAACATGCAATTAAGCAATGTAAAAGAAATCGGAGAGAAAATCTTCCGTGAGCCAGACAACAGCTACACTTATTGGATTGCCATCGAGGCTAGCAAGAAAGAAGTATTTGAAAAAATGGATGCTAAAATCTCGGCTGACGCGAAACTGAAACTCGACTACGACAAAATGAAGTTTCAACAAATCTTCGATGAAGAAATGAAGAAGCTCGCTGCTGAACAAGGCAATTAATTTTAAACACCTTCAGAAAGAGCATCTTTAATTAAGATGCTCTTTTTTTTACCATGAAATCGTCTACATTTATCCTAACCTGCGCTCTCGCCGCCTTGCTCATTTTTGCACAATGCAGCGGGTCCCGCAAGTATTTCAAGGCAGGCGAACGCCTCGAAAAAAAGGGATTGGTCAACGAAGCCGCTGCCTTTTATCTAGAAGCGCTGCAACGCAAACCATCGAATGTTGATGCACGCATTCGCTTGCGTGAAACGGGACAAAAATACGTATCCTCCCTTGCAACTGATTTTTTCAGGCGATTTAACACGCAGGATTATGAAACGGCCTTGTTGACTTATGAAAAGATGAAACAGTTTCATGAAACTTCGCGTTTAATGAATGTCAACTTTGAATATCCAAAGACCTATGACGACGATTACAAGGAAGCGATGGCTGCCTATATTGCCTCTAATTACAGCAAGGCAAAAGTGCTTATCACACAACGTAAGTACCAGGAAGCACTGCCCTTTGTACGCAATGTAACCCGCTACAACAGCGAATACCAAAACATAAAAGTCATGCAGGATGTGGCCGTTTGTGAACCTTTGTACCAATCCGCCATCAATGCCATTGAAATGAAAAATTATTCACTTGCTCTCCAACACATCAACGGCATCATGAAACAAAATGAGTCGTATAAAGATGTGCGCGATTTATCCGAAATGGTGGGTGCTCAATTAGAACGCTCGGTGCTCTTGTTCAATCCACAGTCTAGCGATGCGCGTGAACGCAACATCGAAGGCAATTTATACAACACATTCAATGATTACATTATTAGTAAAACCAATGTAAAAATCATTAACAACAGCCCCTTTCAAAACGCCAATGCCAATGTTGTAAATGGTGACTATGAACTGTTATCAGCAATTAGAAAAGCAACTGGGGCCGACTTGTTCTATATTTTTGATGTTTCTAACATCAACGAAAAAAATTCAGGCGAATCGCGCAATAGCAGCCGGGCGTATTATGAAGTAAAAATTAAAAAGGATTCTGTAACCACAATAACAGAATACAAACCGGTAGATTATGTAAGCGTTTATGCCGATCGCCACTATGGCTACACCTTCATGTACAAGATCATCAATGCCAAAACCAATCAAGTAATTACTACAAAGGCACAACCCCTCCAGGCGTCTGATGTAATCGACTATAATGCCTTTTCAGGACGCATAAACCCAAATGTTAACTCCACCTTCCCATATAACCCAACTGAAGACGGTAAACGCAACATCGATATCAACCTGTGGCGCACGAAATTCAATGGCAAAAAAACATTGTCCTCTATGGAGACCTTACTCAACAATGTCTACCAAAGCAATATAAAAATCATGCAGGGCACAGTTAGTTTCTTAAAATGAGAAATTGGTTTTACATACTCACTGTGGTGTTTTTTGCTGCTTGTAATAGCAGTAAAAACGTAACTACCGCTCCAACTGCGCCTGAGAAGCCTGCCCCAATTTGGGTCAGCAGCCGCCCAAACAGTGGGTTTAAATTTGTTGGAATAGGGTTTGCCGAGAAAAAAGCAGGATCCAATTACCAACTCGAGGCAAAGAAAAACGCCTTGTTTGACTTGGTGTCGGAAATAAAAGTGGACATCAATTCCAACTCCCTACTTTATACTGTACAGAACAATAATACCTTCAACGAAAATTTCACCTCCCTCATTCAATTGTCTAACACCGACAATATTGAGGGATACCAGATGATTGACTCGTACGAAAATGAAAAACAATATTGGGTGTACTACCAATTGGACAAAGCCGAATATGCTCAACAAAAAGAAAAAAAGAAACTTCAAACCATCAACGCCGCCTCAGCTTTAATACTATCGGCCTTTAGTGATGAAAAAGCGAATGACTTCACATCCGCTTTACGTAAACGCATACAGGCTTTTGGTACACTTTCGCCCTATCTTAATGACGAAGTCGTCTTCGACCCTAAACTCACAGGAGGAGTGGCCAATGTGTTTGAGTTGACTGCACTCATTCAAAAACAACTACAAGCCATACAAATACTCACAACGGTCCAAACCCCTACCGTAAAAGCATTTCAAGCTTCCTACTCACCGATTAACTACTACCTCACCTTCGATGGAAAACAAAAACTCTATGGTTTTCCATTTGCCCTCTCAAGTGAAGATGATAAAATGGTAATTAATGATATGGCGCGCACCGATGCTAATGGCATCCTTTCAGTAAAACTGAACAAAGCCGAAGCCGTGAATCAACTGTTTTCATTCGACCTAAATCCCGATATCCGACAATTAATGGGGAACGACTCCATTGGTATGGCCGGAATCAAAATATTGAACCGTTTTATTCAAACCCCTTCACTGAAAGTACAGGTCTATGTGTCTGCTATTACCCTCTACTTAAATACCAGTGAAAATAATTTAGGCAAGCCCACAGGCGGCAATAATATTGAACGTTTCATTCGTGAAAAATTTGCCTCGCCTGAATTTCAGTTTGTTGCCAATCCCCAAGACGCTGACTACCTCATCGATTGCAGAGCCGATGTTGTAGAAGATTTAAGTAGCAACGCCTTGAAACGGAATTTCGAACTGACCTTAGCTGAACTGCGCATCAACCTCAACCTCAAAAATAAAAATGGCGATCCGCTCTACACCAACGCCGTCAACGAAATATACGGCTACGGTGGCACGTTAGAATCGGCGGGATTAAACGCTTATAGTAGTCCTAAATTCAAAGCCAAACTCAGCGAAGCTGTGTTCTTTCTCAAGCGAAAAATAGTGGTTTACTGAAGAAGAGGGGGAATTAATTGTTAATGGTAAATTGTAAATGGTTAATGGCGTGACCGCTGCATGCGCCAAACATCCCCGCTGAAAGTCATCCTGAAGGCACCTTGGGTAATTTTGTTTGGTGCCTTCAGGATGACGTTCTGCGGGACTAGAGTATTGGCAGTACAGGTTATGATATGAGCGGGGTTTGTAGTTGAGAATTGAAGTGTTGACGCCACCCCTTTTAAAATTGTTAATGGTGAATTGATAATGGTGAATGGCGTTTATCTTGACTTCGCGGCCTTTGCACCTCCGCGTTGTCACCCTGAAGCGAAAGTCACGAGCATTTTCATTCACCAATCACTTTCT
>JACCDW010491153.1_pt1 | contig 26514 bp, 20 predicted proteins | sample 7449781 | NCBI WGS metagenome assembly JACCDW01 (sample SAMN15323449, study PRJNA562643) | freshwater metagenome | isolation source: river surface water | place: USA:Blue River Watershed | collected 2017-08-18
GAAGGCACGCTAAAGACTATGAAAAAACAACTAAAAGTTCTGAAAATTGGATTCTTTGGACTAATTGCCAAATTATTCTAAACCGTATCAAGCTTTGACAATATTATATTTTTAAACATACTCTAAAGGAAAAAATAAAGACATTTTGTAGAAAAATGAAAAAATAACGATTTTTACAATTAATATTACGGATAGAATCCGAAATTGTAATCTGTACAAATTATAACCATCAATAAATCTAATGAAAAAACAGAGTTTTGTTAGTATAATTTTAGTAATCATTGTGGCTCTTTCATCGTTTAAAATAAAGCGAGATAGTCTTGAAGAGGTGTTTATTAAAATCAACCAAGATGTGCTTTATCGTGGACGTTCTTACGAAACACTCGGTGAAGCAACTTCGACTATTGGCCATCGACTTACAGGTAGTGTCAACGGAAAAAAAGCAGAAGAATATGCCCATAAACTATTCAAAGACTATGGCTTTGTAGATGTAAAATATATGCCATTTGAGGTTGAATCCTGGGCAAGAGACACCGTAAGTTTGGCAATAGTACCGAAGGGAAGTGATAATTTCCGTGATGTAGAGGTAGTCGCTTTGGCACATTCGCCAGTTTCTTCACATTTGCAGGGTCAAATTGTTGATTGTGGCGACGGCGTGGAATCTGATTTTGAAAAAGTAAAAGCTGAAGTAAAAGGGAAAATTGCTTTATTTAATATCAATATTCAATCGCCCGAAAATAAAGGAAAAAAGAATCTGCATCGTTCCGAAAAAACAGCATTGGCTATCAAATACGGTGCTGCGGGTGTAATTATTGCCAATTCGGTTGATGGTGGCGTCCTTTTGACAGGAACTGCATCAGTAACAGGCGAGTTAATCCCGATTCCAGCAGTTTGTATTTCGGTAGAAAGCGGCAAGGCAATTCGAAAATGGATAAAAGATGAACCTAACCTTTTGGCTGTAATTGATATGCGAAATTTCAGTCGACCAATCAGAGCCAGAAATGTAATTGCGACTTTGCCAGGTAGCTCGAAAAAATACAAAAAAGAGAAAATCGTTATCGGTGGCCACTTAGATTCGTGGGATTTAGCAACTGGAGCAATGGATAATGGCATTGGCTCATTCACAGTATTGGATATTGCCAGAGTTTTTCAATCGTTAAATCTTCGACCAAAACGAACTATCGAATTTGTGATGTTTATGGGTGAAGAGCAGGGCTTGCTCGGCTCGAAGGCAATGGTGAAAAAGTATAAAGAAGAAGGCAAAATTGACCAAGTACAGTTAATGGTTAACCTTGATATGGTTAATAATGCCAAAGGATTTAATGCAATGGGCCGCCCCGAATTACGTAAGTTTTTTGATGAAATTGGCAAAAAAATCAAAGAGGTTGATTCAACTTTCTCAAACGTAAATCTAAATTCTGCAGGCTTACACTCTGACCATCAGCCATTTATGATTGAGGGCGTACCTGTTTGTTCGCCATCGGGAAGTTTCCCTGTAAAAGCCTACAATTGTTACCATGCCAACTGTGACCGTTTCGATTTGATTGATAAAAAACAAATCAATAACAATGTTCGCTTCACAGCCATGATGCTTTATGCTTTAGCCGAAGCCGAGGCTTTGCCCGTGAAAAAAATGAACGACCAAGAAACTAAGGAGTTTTTGATTAAACAAAACCTCAAAAATGAATTGATTATTGGTAAAGACTGGCGTTGGGAACAATAATTTTTTGAAATTTAGGCCACTAAGAAACTAAATAGTACTAAGTCGATTCTTGATGACGCTTAGAGACTTTTAATTTCTTAGTGGTTATTTTTTATATTAACTTTTCTATAAAACTTATGCTGTCAAAAACCTTTGGGGCTGCTGTTTATGGTGTAAATGCAACGTTGATTACGGTCGAAGTAAGCGTAGTACAAGGCACAGGAATGGCCATTGTTGGCTTACCCGACGGAGCGGTTAAAGAAAGCCAACAACGAGTAGATGCCGCCCTAAAAAACTGTAATTATCAGATTTCCCGTCAAAAAACGGTTATTAATCTTGCTCCTGCCGATATTCGAAAAGAAGGCTCGGCTTATGATTTGCCAATGGCTTTAGGGCTTTTGGCAGTTTCGGGACAAATCAGAACTACTAAAAGCTTAGAAGAATACGTTATTTTGGGCGAACTCGCCTTAGATGGTACACTTCGCCCAATTAAGGGCGTTTTACCGATTGCTATTGAAGCTCGTCGAAACAAACTCAAAGGTTTTATTCTTCCTGCAGAAAACGCAATGGAAGCCTCGATTGTCAATGCCTTAGATATTATTCCAGTAAATACGCTCACCGAAGCCATTGAGTTTCTAACAGGAACGAAAGAAATTGAGCCATTAGTGACAGATACACGAGATATTTTCTTTAATTCGGTCGGTGAATACGACGCCGATTTCTCGCATGTACAGGGACAAGAAAATATTAAACGTGCTATGGAAATTGCGGCCGCTGGCGGACATAACGTAATCATGATTGGCCCTCCTGGGGCTGGTAAAACGATGCTGGCGAAGCGTTTGCCGTCTATTTTACCACCGCTCACGCTTCACGAAGCTCTTGAAACGACAAAAATTCATTCGGTAGCAGGTAAGTTAGGCGTGAAAGCCACCCTAATTGCTCGTCGGCCGTTTCGTTCGCCACATCATACAATTTCTGATGCTGCTTTGGTTGGGGGCGGTAGTTTTCCACAACCTGGTGAGATTTCATTGGCTCATAATGGTGTTTTGTTTTTGGATGAGCTGCCCGAATTTAAGCGAACAGTGTTGGAAGTAATGCGTCAGCCACTTGAAGAACGTAAGGTTGTTATTTCTCGTACCAAACAGGCCGTTGATTTTCCAGCTAACTTTATGCTCATTGCAAGCATGAATCCTTGTCCGTGCGGGTACTATAATCACCCCGAAAAAGATTGTACTTGCCCACCAGGAACGGTCGGAAAATATTTGAACAAAATTTCAGGGCCACTTTTGGATAGAATAGATTTACACGTAGAAGTTACGCCAGTAAGTTTCGACCAAATTGCTTCAACTCGCAAAAATGAAACATCGGCTGAGATTCGGGAACGAGTCATCAAAGCTCGTGAAATTCAAACGAAGCGTTTTGAAAACTATTCAGAAATACATTCAAACGCCATGATGCCGCCCGAAATGGTGAAAGAAATCTGCGATATTGGCGAAGCTGGAAAAGCTCTACTTAAAAAAGCAATGGAACGTCTCGGACTTTCTGCACGTGCGTATGATAGAATCTTGAAAGTAAGCCGCACAATTGCCGATTTGGCAGGAAGCGATGAAATCAGAATAGAGCATTTGGCCGAAGCAATTCAATACCGCAGTTTGGATAGAGAGAATTGGGCGGGGTAACGACAGTTAATTTTGGCCTAAATCTTGCTTTTTCGATACCTAAGAAACTAAAAACTTATTTCTGTACGTTATTAACATCAATTATTAACCTTTCATACGGACGTCCTCCTCAGAGGCAGTCGGGAAAAAACTAATACTAAAATGAAGAAAACCGTTTTTGTTGCTCTCATTGGCCTATTTTTCAGTGTAGCAACTTATGCACAACATAGCAAAAGTACCACAGGTATTAAATTTACAGAAGCCTCGTGGAAAGAGATTTTGAAAAAGGCAAAAGCCGAAAAGAAACTTATCTTTATGGATGCCTACACCACTTGGTGCGGACCATGTAAGATGCTTCAAGCAAGAGTTTTTCCTGATAAAAACTTAGGTGAATTTTTCAATCAAAACTTTGTAAATGCAGCCATTGATATGGAAAGTGAAGAAGGCGTAAGACTTTCGAGTATCTACGAAGTACAAGGCTACCCATCGTTATTTTTCATTGACCCAAATACGGGTAAAGTTGTAAAAATGTTTTTGGGTTATACAGAAATCGACCAACTTTTAAGTGCAGGAAAGAAATTAGTTGAGAAGAAAAAGGTATAAACAAGTTAAATACCATTTTTTAGAAAAGAGAGGAGGCATTTGATGTTTTCTCTTTTTTTATTATAAACCTTTTACTCAAAATTTCCGTTTATATATGTATATACATCTAATTTTATATCAAATGAAAAAACTCTTATTAACACTTGCTTTCGCGAGTATTTCCGTTTTTAGTTTCTCTCAAAGTTGTTGTGAATTGGTTTTTGCCAGTAATGATGGTAATATGGGCGTTTTTGCATCAGATAAAGCTTTTATTGCTTCACACTTAGCACCAATTGTTTATAAGCACACAAGTGAAGTTGGTGGCAAAATGATAGAAATTGCTACGCCAGATGGCAAAAAGGCAAATGCTTATTTTGTAAAATCTACTAAAAAATCAGATAAATGGCTTTTTGTATATCAAGAATGGTGGGGACTAAATGACCATATCAAGCGTCAAGCCGATGTTTTTTATAATGATTTAGGTGGAAATGTAAACGTTTTAGCTCTTGATATGTACGATGGTAAATTAGCTACTGACGCCAGTGAAGCAGGAAAATACATGCAAGGTGTGGTTGAGGCTCGTCTCGAAAACATCGTACAAGGAGGCTTACAGTTTGCTGGTAAAAAAGCCAAAGTTGCTAACGTAGGTTGGTGTTTCGGTGGTGGCTGGTCATTAAAATCGGCTATTATTGGTGGTAAGCAAACGGTAGGTTCGGTAATGTACTACGGAATGCCAGTAAAAGATGTTGAAAAACTAAAGACATTGAATACTGATGTACTTGGTCTTTTTGCAACCGAACAATGGATTTCAAAATCAGTAATCGAAGAGTTTGCGGCTAACATGAAAACTGCTGGAAAAACACTCAATTATAAAATTTTTGAAGCCGACCACGCATTTGCCAATCCAAGTAATCCAAAATATGATGAAGCAAAAGCCAAAGAAGCTTACGGAATGGCTATTGAATATTTGAAGAAAAAACTTTTATAAGAATCTGTGGAGCGAACATCCTGTTCGCTGTAAAAATATAAAGAGTTGTACGCATCTTTCGCTTTCAAAAGCAAAAAATTGCGTACAACTCATTTTTTTATCAGCATATTTCAATAAATTCACTTTCCTAAAAATCATCCAAACTAAACCTCTCTAAACCATGCCCTCACGCCGAAATTTTCTGAGTAAAGCTGCCATGCTTGCCAGCACATCGCTTATTCCATCATTAAAAGCTTTTTCAAAAGAAGATTTGCTTACTTTGGCTGCTTATGGACCCGAAAAATCGGCCATCGAACTCGCAACTGATGAAGATTACTGGTGGCAAATTCAGCAAGCTTACACTGTTTCACCACAAATCATTAATCTAAATAACGGAGGTGTAAGTCCATCGCCGTTGGTGGTGCAAAATGCTGTTGACCGTTATAACAAATTGGCCAACGAAGCTCCCAGTTATTACATGTGGCGAATCATGGACCAAGGCCGAGAGCCATTGCGTGAAAATCTGGCTAAATATGCGGGTGTTTCGGCCGAAGAAATAGCCATTAATCGAAATGCTACCGAAGCCATTGATACCGTAATTTTAGGTTTGCCTTTACAGCGAGGTGATGAAATTGTAATGACCCGCTATGACTACCCAAATATGCTACACGCTTGGCGGCAGCGAGAATTACGTGACGGCCTAAAAATTAATTACGTAGGACTCGATTTGCCTGCCGAAGATACAGAACTAATCGTCAAGAAATATGTCGAGCAAATGACTCCACGCACCAAAATTGTGCATATTACGCACATTATGAATTGGAATGGACAAGTGATTCCTGCCAAACGCATTGCCGACGAAGCCCACAAACGAGGCATCGAAGTTTTGATTGATGGAGCTCATTCGTTTGCTCATCTCGAATACAAAATTCCTGATTTGGGCGGCGATTATTACGGAACAAGCTTGCACAAATGGCTTTCTGCACCCATCGGTTCAGGAATGCTTTGGATGAAAAAAGAAAAAATTAGCAAGATTTTTCCGCTCATTCCCAACGATAAACCCAATTCTGACAATATTCGAAAATTTGAAAACCTCGGAACACGTCCATTTATGATTGAGCAGGCCATCGGGCAAGCCCTAAATTTTCAACTCGCTATCGGCAATGCAAGAAAAGAAGCTCGTTTACGTTTCTTAAAAGATTATTGGGCAAAAGAGGCGAGTAAAATGCCTAAAATAAAAATGAATACTTCACTAAAACCAGAGTTTTCGGGAGCATTGGCTCATTTTAGTGTAGAAGGCTTAGAAGCAGGAAAGATGGAAGGCGAATTATTCGCCAAATTCAAAATACATACATCGCCCACAAAATGGGAAAAACTTGATGGCGTGAGAGTTACCCCACACGTTTACACAAGCCTACGAGACTTGGATAGACTATTGGAAGGAATTAATCATTTGACGAAACTTTGAGTGCTGCTGGCTGAGCGGAGTCGAAGCCACAGATTCACAAAAAATTCAAAATATTAGTATGCTTGCATACTAATATTTTTTTATATAATTTTGGTTCATCAACATCATAAACTACAAAACCAAATAAAACTATGGCAGCAACTATAATAGAAGGAATAAATTTCAATTTAACCGAAGAGCATTTGGCGGTGCAAGCCGCAGCAAGAGATTTTGCCCAAAACGAACTTTTGCCAACAGCTATTGAGCGAGATACACATTCGGTGTTTCCGTATGAGCAAATCAAGAAAATGGGCGAGTTGGGTTTTATGGGAATGATGGTTTCGCCCGAATACGGTGGCGGTGGCATGGACACCATCTCGTATGTGCTGGCCATGGAAGAAATCTCGAAAGTTGATGCGTCGGCTTCGGTGGCTATGTCGGTCAATAACTCATTGGTGTGTTGGGGTTTAGAAGAATTTGGAACAGAAGAACAAAAACAAAAATATTTAAAACCACTCGCATCGGGCGAAATCATTGGGGCATTTTGTTTGTCCGAACCTGAAGCTGGCTCAGATGCCACTTCGCAAAAAACAACGGCCGAAGATAAAGGTGATTATTATTTGGTAAACGGCACAAAAAACTGGATTACCAACGGCGGAACCTCATCGGTTTGTTTAGTTATTGCTCAAACTCACCCCGAACTCAAACACAAAGGAATTAATGCCTTAATTATTGAAAAAGGAACAGAAGGCTTTGTGGTTGGCAAGAAAGAAGATAAAATGGGTATTCGTTCATCAGATACACATTCTTTGATGTTTACCGATGTGAAAGTGCCGAAAGAAAACCGAATCGGTGCCGATGGTTTTGGGTTTAAATTTGCCATGACAACTCTCAACGGTGGCCGAATCGGCATTGCTGCACAAGCACTCGGTATTGCAGCGGGGGCGTATGAATTGGCCGTAAAATATTCAAAAGAACGTAAATCATTCGGAAAAGCCATCAGCGAACATCAAGCGATTCAGTTTAAATTGGCCGAAATGGCAACTAAAATCGAAGCGGCTCGTTTGTTGGTTTATAAAGCAGCTCGCCAAAAAGACGAAGGCAAAGATTACGTCGAATCGGCAGCAATGGCCAAACTTTTTGCGTCAGATGTGGCGATGTGGGCAACTACTGAAGCCGTGCAGATTCACGGTGGATACGGTTATGTGAAAGAATTCCACGTAGAACGCCTCATGCGTGATGCAAAAATCACACAGATTTATGAAGGTACTTCCGAGATTCAAAAACTTGTGATTGCAAGAGAGATTTTGAAATGATAGCTTTGTGTAAAATTTATATGTAACCCATTTTAAAATCATCATGAAAAAAGTATTTTTTGTACTATTTGTTTGCTTGGGTTTCTCAGCTTTTTCGCAAGAAACTATCACGGCTTCGCAAGCCAAAGATTTTGTGGGTAAAGAGGTTTTCTTGACAGGCAAAGTGGCTGGTTCGAGGCTTTTTCAACGCCCTACGGGCGATATGCTTTTATTAAATATTGATAAACCACATCCAAGCAATGATATTACGGTAGTTATCGAAGGTGAGGTAATCTCAAAAGGAAAATTCACGGAAGCCGCTTTGCAAGGGAAATCTATAAAAGTAAAAGGTATTGTGAGCATTTATAAGGAAAAACCACAAATAAAACTTGAAAATGAGGCTAATCTCACAATAGTAGAGTAATACAATTTTCTAAATTGCTCTACAAAAAGGCTCAAGTTGAGCCTTTTTTAATATTTATATTGTTCAAATTAAATTATTTTAAAAATAATATTTCAGCTTCGTATCGAAATAAAAATAAAATCTTCTATTTTAGTAGTTTGATTCTAAAAGCAATTAATTCCTATTTCATCCCTAATAAAAAATGAACTTATTCGAGATTAAAGAGCAAGCTAAAGTGTATGATGTTGTCATTGTTGGCTCAGGAGCTGGTGGTGGTATGGCAGCGTATCAGCTCGCAAAAGCTGGTGCTAAAGTTTGTTTGTTGGAAGCTGGTGGCTACTTCGACCCCGCTGACCCAAAGTATATTACCCAAATGAAAAATCCTTGGGAATCGCCTCGTCGTGGAGCAAGTACTCGTCATCGTCCGTTTGGAGATTTTGATGCTGCTTGGGGAGGCTGGGACATCGAAGGTGAGCCATATACGGCTGCTCAAGGTACGCAATTCCGTTGGTTTCGCTCAAGAATGTTGGGTGGGCGTACTAACCACTGGGGACGTATTTCGATGCGTTTCGGTCCTGATGATTTCAAAAGAGGCTCTTTGACTGGAATCGGCGACGACTGGCCAATCGACTACGAAGACCTTGCACCATATTATGACAAGGTAGATAAAATGATTGGTCTTTTCGGTACAAAAGAAGGTATCCGAAACGAGCCAGATGGTATTTTCTTACCTCCTCCAAAACCACGTTTGCATGAGTTAATGCTTAAAAAAGCAGCTACTGGTATTGGAATCCCTGTAATTCCTTCTCGTATGGCCATGCTTACCAAGCCAATCAACGATTCTCGTGGTTCGTGTTTCTATTGCGGTCAGTGCGGTCGTGCTTGTCAGGCCTATGCCGACTTCTCGGCTTCTTCGGTGCTTTGTATTCCTGCTGCAAAAACAGGTAACTTGACTTTGATAAACAACGCCATGGTGCGTGAAGTATTGACTGATGTAAATACAGGTCTGACGACGGGTGTTTCGTATGTCAATAAAATGGATTTGAAAGAATACACCATCAAAGGTAAAATTGTGGTTTTGGCGGCCAGTACTTGCGAAACAGCTCGTATTCTTTTAAACTCAAAATCATCAAGATTCCAAAAAGGATTAGCAAATGATAGCGGTGTGGTGGGTAAATACCTCAATGACTCGACTGGTGCGAGCCGTTCGGCATTTATTCCTGCCTTGATGGATAGAAAACGCTACAACGAAGACGGTGTAGGTGGTATGCACGTATTTACGCCGTGGTGGTTGGATAACAAAAAATTAGATTTCCCACGTGGTTATCACATCGAATACGGCGGTGGTATGGGAATGCCAGGCGGAGGATTCGGTGGTGGAATAGAGCGTGTAAACGGTCTTTATACCGATAAAAACGGAAACAAAAAGCGTGCTGGTGGCTATGGTGCAGCTTTGAAAGAAGATGTGGTTCGTACATACGGTGCGTATATCGGCATGGCTGGACGTGGCGAGCCTATTCCGTTGGAGTCGAACTACTGCGAAATCGACCCAAATAATGTTGATAAGTATGGTATTCCGACACTTCGCTACAACTACAAATGGAGCGAAAATGAAATTAAGCAAGCCAAACACATGCAGGATACATTCGAGCAGATTATCCACGAAATGGGCGGTATTGCTTTGGGTAAAAAACCAGATGCAAGCACCAACTACGGTTTGGCTCAACCAGGTGAAATCATTCACGAGGTTGGAACGGTTCGTATGGGCAATGACCCTAAAAAATCGGCATTGAACAAATGGCAACAAGCACACGATGTGAAAAACTTATTTGTGGTTGATGCGGCTCCGTTTGTTTCGCAAGGTGATAAGAACGTTACATGGACAATCTTGGCGAGTTCGTGGCGTACTTCAGATTATATCATCGACCAAGTAAAAGCTAAGAATTTGTAATTTAGACATGAGATATTAGATAAGAGACAAGAGATTTTTTCGGTAGCTGAGCGAATCGGACAGCCAAAGCTGTCAAAGCTACCGAAATATATTCGATAATAAAATCTCAAATCTTGTGTCTCGCTTCCAAATAAAGAAAAACATGAAACGTAGAGATACATTAAAAGCAATATCTTTAGGCACTTTCGGAATGGCGGCTTTACCAACTACCGATTTGGTAGCGGCTGCTCCAGACCCAAAGCCTTTCAAGACCACGCCTGCTCGTGTAGCCGAGGAAATTGAGCGTGATAAAAAATTAATGGCCGAGAAGTTTTTTACGGCTGCCGAACTAACAACCATCGGTATTTTGTGCGATATTATTATGCCTGCCGATTCAAAATCGGGAAGTGCTACGCAAGTAGGCGTGCCTGCTTACATAGAGTTTATGGCAAAAGACCAACCTGCGTATCAGACTCCACTTCGTGGCGGTTTGAAATGGTTAGATAACGTTTGTTTGAAGCAATTTGGTAAGGTTTTTTCTTTGTGTTCGGCAAAAGAAAGAATTCAGATTGTTGATGAAATTGCTTACCCGAATGATGTGAAACCAGAATATACACAAGGAGCAGCATTTTTTACGCAAATGAGAAACCTAACTGTATCGGGTTATTTTACAACACAAACAGGCTTTGAGGTATTGGGTTATGTAGGAAATCGCCCAAATCAATGGGATGGTGTTCCGCAAGATGTATTGGATAAATACGGCTTGAAGTATGACCCAATTTATGACAAAAAAGATTGATTTTTTAGTCAACGGTCGATAGTTAACTGACGACAGTTTAAAAGGCTCGGTAGATTTTTCTACTGAGCCTTTATTTTTTACCCAAAACTAAAACGTCGGCATGGCTCGAAGCCATGCCGACGTTAAAAAAGCGTTTTAGATAGAAAATTCTACAACAAAGCTCTATCCAAATGTACATAACCCCCATCCACGTGAATCAGTTGACCCGTTGTGTGGCTTGATTTATCAGAAAGTAAGAAAACTACCATATTGGCTATTTCTTCTGAAGTTGTCATTCTATTTCCTAATGGAATTTTTGAATTGATTTTTTCCAAAGTTTCGGTCGGATTTGGTAAAGTTTGTACCCATCGTTCGTAAAGTGGGGTATAGCATTCGGCCACAATCAGGGAGTTTACTCTGATTCCGTATTTTAATAATTCCACGGCCCATTCACGTGTGAGGGCATTTCTGCCACCGTTGGCGGCTGCGTAGGCCGATGTGCCACCTTGCCCAGTTTCGGCAGTTTTTGAGCCAATATTTACAATCGAACCTTTCGATGCTTTCAGAGCTGGCAACGCGTGCTGAACGATTAGGTAATAATGCACCAAGTTTTTGTGCAGAGATTCCATAAATCGCTCATAATTACCGCTTTCGAGTCCAACACCATCGTTTACGCCTGCATTATTTACCACCCCATCAATTCGACCAAATTTTTGATTGATTTCAGCAACTGCCTTTTCGCATTCGCTTGGCTGCGAAAGTTCGGCTAACACTTGTTCGCATTTCTGCCCCAAAGTAATTATTTCATTCACCAATTTTAAATTATCGGCTTCATTGCGGCCAACGATTACAGGAATTGCTCCTTCATTGGCCAGCACTCTCACGATACCCTCACCGATGCCCTTTGCTCCGCCCGTTACGATAATTACTTTGTTGCTTAAATTAAGATTCATTTGTTTTAAAATGGATTTTGAGGTTGAATAATTCTTTGTGAAAACTATTTTACGATGTGAAATTCTAAATCTTGAAAATCGAAACTAAAATCGGTCAATGGCGAAATGGCTTCCATGGTCATTCCTGCAGCTTTGCCTTCGGTATCTAAATTAAATTTTACATAGGCATCGGCGTCGAGGCTTCTATCGTTCCATTTCGCCACAAACGTATTGCCTTTGTAATAAAGCATTTCGCCCGAAATTTTTGGTGAACGCTTTGAAGCAAATAGTAATTTGCCGTTTTTCAACGAAATCGTCACATCGCCAAACCACGCATCTCTGTACGTACCAACAAATTGATTGAGGTCGATTTTTGTGTTATTCTTTTGCTGAGCATCAATAGTTGACCAGATTTCATCCGTGATTTTCTTGGCATTTTCGTTGCCAGCCACCACACGGGCGTGGTATTCGGCCACACGGTCAACTTTTGGCATTCCTAAGTAGCTATCTTTAATTGTATTCGTGATGGCCGTAAAAGCTGCACCGACTTGTTGGTTGGTAAAAACAATGATTCCGAGTTTTAATTCGGGCAAAATTGTTATTTGTGTTACTACACCAGCTAATCCGCCCGTGTGAGTGGCTTGCTTGTAGCCTTTCACATCGCTTAAAAACCAACCCAATCCATAAGCCGAAAAGTGAGTATTGTAGGGTGTTGGGCCACGAACGGGTATAATTGTTTGTGGTGTCCACATTTCCTCGTGAACTTCTTGACTGAAAAGTCTTTTTGAGCCATCGCCGTACTTTCCACCATTGATTTGGGCAATCACCCATTTACTCATGTCCGAAACACTGCTGCAAATTCCGCCCGCAGCATTGGCGGTTTCGCTCCAATCAATATCAATGGCTTGTACTTTTCCATTTACTGGGGCATGCGGAGAAATAATATTCGATTTGTCTTTGAGTCTGCTTATCGAAGCCGCTGTTTTGGTCATGCCGAGTGGTTGCATGATGCGTTTTTCTACAAAGTCTTCCCACGAAATACCCGAAACACGGGCCACAACTTCGCCCGCTACTATGTAAAGGTTATTATCATAATCATATTTTGAGCGGAAACTCGAAACAGGCTTTAGGTAGCGAAGGTTATGAATAATATCGGTTTTAGTGAAATTGCTGGAATCAGGAAACATCATCAAATCGCCAGCACCCAAGCCCATTCCACTACGGTGACAAAGCAAATCTCTGATAGTAAACTCTTCGGTTACGTAAGGATTGTATAATTTAAACTCGGGAATGATATCGGTTACTTTAGTGTCCCATTTGATTTTTTTCTCGTCCACCAACATTCCCAAAGCGGCGGCGGTATAGGCTTTGCTATTGGAAGCTACGCCAAAAAGTGTGTTTTCATCTACTTTTTGTTGGGTTTTCAGCGAACGAACGCCATAGCCTTTGGCATGAATTACTTTGTCGTCTTTGATAACCGCCACGGCAATACCTGGAACATCAAACGTTTTTAGTGTTCGCTCAACCAAGGCGTCAATTTCGGCCGAGGTGATGGTTTGTGCCTTACTCGAAAAAATACTTGACGAAACAATGAGGAAGGCAAGAAAGAGTTTTTTCATGAGGTAGAGAATGAAGATGAATATAATGCCCGAATTTATCTTAATTTGAGGAGAAATACAATTTATGATATTTTTGGAGGTGCTAAAAGTGCGATAGAGAATGTGGAGGTAAATAAATACTTTTGCTCAATAATCTATAAGAATTACTGAATCAAAACTTTCAAAAAATCCTCTATTTTTAAAACTTGAACTTGGGGAAAAGGAATTTGTTTTAGGATATCGAAATGTCGGTCTTGACTTACCAAATATGTTGCATTGCAAGCAATGGCACAGTCTACAAATTTATTGTCGTCGGGGTCAGTTTGTATCAAATTCCAAGCGAAATATCGAGTAATATACTCTACATTGGGTTGTTCAAGCAATAGTTCTACTAATGTTTGTGCTACATCGGCTCCCATTTTATGGCCAATTATTTCGGCATACTCTTCCAATATTTCGTTGGAGAAACAAAGTGTAAATTTTTCCTCCAAGAAATAATCAAAAACCACTCGATTTGCCGATTTACTCGAAATAATTGTTAGTAGAATATTCGTATCTAAAACAATCTTCATTGATTTTTATAAGGAGTTCTTAAATGAGTATTCAATATTTGCTCTTCATCAGTTGCCGTCCATTCGTTTTGTTCCCATACGGCATCTGCTTGCTTGGTTAGTTTTTGAGCTAAATACTTACGCACCAGTTTTTTTATCTCTATCAAATCATCGTCTTTGATATTGGCCATGAGTCTAAGCATATATAATTGACTTTCGCTCAGTGGACTATTGATTGTTTGTGCTGCCATTTGTCTGAAATTTTTACTAAAAATAGTTCTTTATACTCAATTTTGCAATGGATGAATAGATTAGAATACTTTACGAACCTTTAGCTCTCAATTTATTTGTCGTAGATATTTCTGATAAGCCATTGCTACCAAAGCCGTTGTGTAAGCATCAGAAGTAAAATAGAGAATATTCCGAACGACCGTTCCACCCGAAAAGAAAACCCCGCCTGTCCAATAGGCTTGGTTTTGTTCAGTTTTCTTTTGAGCATCTATAAATGAAATGGCTCGGCTGATTGATTCTTGCGGAACATCCATGCCAGATTCTTTCAGATAAAGCATGGCCAGTAAGGCATAAGTGCTTGATTGTAAGACGTCTCGCTTGTTTACGTGCTTCCAACTTTCGTAGCTTCCGTTGGATTTTTGGCTTTTTTGTAGGTGAGCCAGCAGCAATTTAGCTGAGTTTTTTAAGGCGGTATCTCCAGCCGCTAAGGCTCGCCCAACCGCAAAATGAAAATGATAACGGTTTGGGTAATAAATGCCCATTCTGTTCCATCGACCACGTTTGGTGTGTTTTTCGATGAGTTGGTGAGCGGCTTTGCTGCCTTTACTATTATTAAGCGAACCTTTTTTTGCTAAGTAAGTCAGTACATTGGCGTTTACTACTACATCGACATCATTTGTTCCCCACGGAATGTACGGTACGTAAGGATGCGGATAACACACGCTAAATGGTAGAAAGAAAATCAGATTATTAAAAACGGTTTTATGAAAACGCCAATTTTCGTAAGTCGATTCTTGAGCCAGCCAAGTCATGTACGCTCCCGATTTCTTGAAACCGTGATACATATAATTATACCAATGTCTGTTTTTTCGGTTTTTATCAAGAAATTGGTCGAAAATACTGTATTTAATCGGAATTATGGAGTCGGTTTTTCCAAAAATCTTTTGGTGATACCAAATGGCCAGATTTCCGAGGGCTGTATCATCAGCATCGTTGGCTACATTGGCGGCGTTATTAATAAAACGTTCTTCGAGCTTAAAAGTCGTTGGTCGCCTAACTAACGGAACAGGATTCGGTTCTTTTCCCCAGCGTAAATCTCGGCGAGGCGGTAGTTTTTTCCAGAAATTAAATTGATAACCGAATAGGGTAGGAGTACCGTAGCTTAGAATTTCGGGATATACCTTCTGTAACATCGGCAAAATATGCTTTTGGGTAGTATCTGCCAAATACATTTCGGCCAAAATATTATGGATACCCGCCATTGTGAAGCAATTAGAATCACGGTAGCGGTTTTTTGTGCCAAGCAAAAAAAAGAAACCCTTCATCTGCATATAAGCAGTCCACTCGCCCGCATATTGTTGGCTTTCGATGGTTTGGGTAGTTTGGTTTTGAGCTAAATAATGTAGGCTTCGCTCAATTTCTTTTCGGAGAGAATCTGTCGAAGGTTGTTGAGAAAAAGCCTTAAAGTTTATCAGAAAGAGTAGAAATAGAGCGTTTTTCATGGAATTATAAAAAAATAGCCTCCACGAAAGAGGCTATTTAATATCGTTTGATGCAAGTGACTATTCTTTCACAACCATATTATGATAGATATTCTGCACATCATCGTCTTCTTCGAGTTTTTCGATGAGTTTTTCAATATCGGCAGCCTGCTCCTCTGTTAGTTCTTTAGTGTCGGTCGGAACTCGCTCAAAATCGGCATGAAGTAATTCGTAACCTTTTTCTTCAAGGTGTTTTTGTAAGGCACCGAAAGCCGTAAATTCACCGTAGATATTGATTTGATTAGCTTCTTCATCTAAGAAAACCTCTTCTGCTCCAAAATCAATCAATTCAAACTCTAATTCTTCGATGTCAGTTTTTCCATCATTGGCAATCTTGAAAACCGATTTACGGTCAAAGATAAAATCTAACATGCCCGAAGTTCCGATGCTACCACCACATTTTGAGAAGTAACTACGAATATTGGCAATCGAACGATTCGTGTTGTCGGTAGTACATTCAACCAAAATGGCTACACCGTGTTGGCCGTAGCCCTCATACACCATTTCTTTGTAATCTTCTTGGTCTTTTGATGAAGCACGCTTGATAGCATTTTCAACGTTTGCTTTTGGCATATTAGCTGCCTTAGCATTCTGAATAATCGCACGCAAACGAGAGTTACTGTTTGGGTCTGGCCCTGCTGATTTTACTGCAATCGCAATATCTTTACCAATTCGTGTAAAAGTTTTTGCCATTTGCCCCCAACGCTTCATTTTGCGGGCTTTTCTAAATTCAAACGCTCTTCCCATTATTTATGAAAATTCTAATATTTTGTATGTCTTAATTTTGCTGCGAAATTATGAAATTTTACGCAAAAACACACAAATATATTTTTAGTCGATAGTCCACAGTCTTTGGTCCACAATTCTCGGTCAACAGTCTTTAGTCCACAGTTGGCAATAGTTTGAAAGTAAAGATAGCCCACTGAAGACTGCCCACTGAAAACTGCCTACTGAAGACTGCAAACGGGCAATTACTTAGTTCGATAGGGCAAACTCTTAGCAACCTGATTGAGCAGGCTCGTAGAAAGCTGGTGCGGCGTATCCATGCGATTGTTTGGTTGATTAGAAAGAACCGTTGACCAAACCATTTCTCCACTGGCGGCATCAAAAAGCTTTACATCGGTTTCCACGCCATCGTTGAATCTTGTATTATTCATCATTACTGGTGAGATAGACATCGTGCGGTCGGTTGGGCGACTGATTTTTACAACTAATTCGCCAAAAATAACGGCATCGACATCTAAAAGTTTTGCTAAATCGGCTTTATTTTGAAACTTAACATCTTCTAAACGAATACCATTTGTTGCCAAAACCTTGTTGGTACGAGTAAAGTCTTGAAAAGCAATTTCGTAACGGCCCTTTTCTACTTGTTTCGCAATATTCATAAAGAGTTCTTTTTGAGCATCAAGACTTGCCTCTTGCTCTTGTTTGCTGAAAGGGCGTCTTACCTGCTGAACTGCATTTCCTTTTGCCTGCTTTGAGTAGTCGAGTGGGTTTTGAAACTGAACCCCGAAAGGCAGAATGGCGATTTTTTTATGTGTATTTTTGATTGTAGCGAAGTTTTCGGCAACGAAATCTTTTGACGAAGCACAGCCCGATAACATCAAGGCGATAATTCCGAAGGCAAAAATGCTTTTATTTATGCTGAACGTTTTCATTTTTAAAATTGGTTTTATGGTGGAAGGAAGGCTTCGCTTGGAGCGAAGTCTTCCTTAATGAGACCCTTCTTTGTTATTAATGAAATTTATGACTCAAAAGTTGTATAAAAAAATAAATAATTGAAGCCAGCCTTTGCAGCGTAAAATCATACATATTGATATGGACGCATTTTTTGCGTCGGTTGAACAACGTGATTTTGTAGAATTACGTGGAAAACCCGTGGCCGTTGGTGGAAGTAGCGAGCGTGGTGTGGTGGCAGCCGCCAGCTACGAAGCTCGAAAATTTGGCGTTCGCTCGGCTATGTCTTCACGGATTGCCAAACAAAAATGCCCAAATCTGATTTTTGTAAAGCCTCGTTTTGAAGTTTATAAGCAGGTTTCGAGAGAAATCCGTGAGATTTTTCTCGAATACACGCCTTTAGTTGAACCGCTTTCGCTCGATGAAGCTTACTTAGATGTAACCGAAAACTTGAAAGGAATTTCGACCGCCACCGAAATTGCCCAAGAAATAAAAGTTAGAATCAAAGAAAAAACTACGCTAACGGCTTCGGCAGGCGTTTCTATCAATAAATTTTTGGCAAAAATTGCCTCTGATTATCGCAAACCCGATGGGCTTTTTGTGATAAAACCTTCGCAGGCCGAGGCTTTTGTGGAAACGCTCGAAATCAGTAAGTTTCATGGAATTGGCAGAGTTACGGCCGAAAAAATGCACAAAATGGGTGTTTTCTACGGGAAAGATTTGCGTGCGAAAAGCATGGAGTTTTTGGTTAATAATTTCGGAAAAGTGGGGCGGTATTACTATGACATTTCCCGTGGTGTAGATAACCGAGCCGTGAACCCCGACAGCATTAGAAAATCGGTTGGTGTAGAAAATACCTTCGACCGAGATTTGACCGAACCTGACGACCTTTATCTCGAACTTGATGATATTATTGAGCAACTTTGGCGAAGAATGCAGCGAGCCAATGCCTTTGGCAAGAGTATTACATTAAAAATAAAATTTGCCGACTTTGATACAATCACTCGCAGCCGAACCACACAAATAGCGGTTTTTGAGAAAGATTTTTTGGCAAAAATCGCCTACGAAATGCTCAATAATTTACTTCCGATGCCCAAAGGCGTTCGTTTGATGGGTGTTTCATTTTCAAACCTCGAATTTGCCGACGAAATGATTGGTCGGCAGCTTACACTGAGTTTCTGATTCTTTGCCTTAATTTTTCGAGTTTTAAATCTAAACCATTTAATTTGTGGGGTTAAAACTCTAATCTATCCAATGACCGAATCAACTTATCAACAACTACAAATATCAACCTCACTTGCTGAACAAATTGCTTTTGAGTATTTCAATATTCAAGGAAGTGCCAAGCCACTGGCAGGCGAAATAGACTTTAATTTCAGAATCACAAGTTCAGAGAAATCGTATATTCTGAAAGTAAGTCGCCCCGATGCAGCTCTCGAATACCTGACTTTTCAAGATGAATTACTGAAACACCTTGAACAAAAATCACCCGATTTTACTTATCCAAAATCTTACAGAAATGCGGACGGGCAAGGTATTTTTGATTATACAGACGCTCACGGAAATAACAGAAAAGTACGCCTTTTAGAATGGATTGATGGATATTTATATTCGGCGGTAAGCCCTAAAAGTGAAAATTTGCGGTTTTCACTCGGCCAAAAATGCGGTCAAATAACCAACGCACTTGTAGATTTTAATCATGCCTTAGCTAAACGTAGTTTCGACTGGAATTTGGCCGATGCTCTTTGGGTAGAACAATATCTTGAGTTATTTTCGGAAAAAGAACTCGGAATCATCAGCTTTTTCATCGAAAAGTTCAAGGCAATTCAGCCACAGTATCAGAATCTGAGAAAAAGTACGATTCATAACGATGCCAATGATAATAACATCATCGTTTCGCAGCACTTACAAAATCCAAGTGTTGAGGCCATCATCGACTACGGCGATAGCGTTTACTCGCAGATTATCAACGATTTATCGGTCGTTTTGGCTTACGGAATCATGGATTTTGAGCAACCTTTGGAAGCTGCAAAAGCCATTGTGGCGGGTTATCATCAGCAGTTTCCGCTTTTAGATGAAGAATTGCAGGTGCTTTACACCACAACCGCCATGCGTTTGGTGATAAGTGTCACGAAATCGGCCATCAATAAAAAGAAAGAACCAGAAAACGACTACTTGCTGATTAGCGAAAAATCTGCGTGGCGACTTTTGGAACAATGGAAAGATATTTCGGAAAATTACGCCTATTATACCTTCAGAAGTGCGTGCGGTATGACACCTTGCAATACTTATGAAGCCTTTGTCGAGTACGCTCAAAATGGTCGTTGGACGATTGAAGACTTAATTCCCGAAAGTAAAAACAAAACCATTACTCCACTCGATTTATCCATCGCTTCGACCTTTATTGGCAATTTTAGTAATTACATCAATTCAGCGGCACTTGACGATAAAATTAGTCGAAAAGTAAAGGAAGAAAACCTACTTTTTGTGGGCGGTTATGGCGAAGCAAGACCGATTTACACGACCGATGCTTTTAAGATAAAAACCAACGAAGGCTACGAACATCGCACGATTCATATTGGCGTTGATTTCTGGACGTTGGCTCACACGGCGATTCTTGCCTTAGAAGATGGTGTGGTTTTCAGTTGCCACAATAACGACCACCCGAAAGATTACGGCCCAACGCTTATTCTGAAACATCAACTCAACGGTTTGGTGTTTTATACGCTTTATGGGCATCTGACAAAAGAAAGTTTAGCCGATAAATTTATAGGGAAAGTCATCAAAAAAGGCGAAAAAATAGCCGAGATTGGCGTTGAAGCCGAAAACGGAGCATGGTCGCCGCATTTACATTTTCAGATAATCTTAGATATGCTCGGGCACGAAAATGATTTTATTGGCGTGTCGAGTCCGAGCAATTGGCCGATTTTTTCGAGTATTTGCCCCGACCCCAATCTTCTTTTCAAAACTCCATTGCTTAATTCAAAAAAACGCACCGACCAGCTCGACCAAATCAAGTATCGAAAACAGCACTTGGGCAAAAGTCTGAGTTTATCTTACGACAAACCGCTGAAAATAGTCAGAGGTGAAATGCAGTATTTGATTGATGAATTTGGACAAAAATACCTCGATACCGTCAATAACGTAGCTCATGCGGGCCACGAACACCCCAAAGTGGTAGAAGCTGGGCAGCAACAAATGGCAGTTTTGAACACAAACACTCGTTATTTGAATGATGAAATATTAGAATTTGCCGAAGAGCTGCTCGCTACTTTTCCCGAAGAATTATCGGTTTTGCATTTTGTGAATTCGGGTAGCGAAGCCAACGAATTGGCACTCCGAATGGCCAAAGCCATGACTGGCGAAAAAGACATCATTGCCTTAGAAATTGGCTACCATGGAAACACGCAAGGCTGCATAGATATTAGTTCGTATAAATTTGATGGGAAAGGCGGTAAAGGTTGCCCCGAAAACACCCATATTGTTCCGCTACCCGATGCGTTCCGAGGGATTCATCAAGGCGAAAATACAGGAGCACAATATGCTAATCATGTAGCGGAAGCAATTCAGAAAATACAATCAAAAAATAGAAATGTAGCGGCTTTTATTGCCGAAAGCATTGTGAGTTGTGGCGGACAAATTGATTTACCCGAAGGCTATTTAAATGATGCTTACCGCTATGTACGTGAGGCGGGTGGCGTTTGCATTGCCGATGAAGTTCAAGTTGGTTTTGGGCGAGTAGGTAAAGCCTTTTGGGGCTTTCAGTTGCACGATGTAGTACCAGACATTGTTACGATGGGAAAACCAATCGGAAACGGGCACCCACTGGCGGCTGTTGTCTGCACAAGAGCGGTGGCCGATGCTTTTGCCAATGGCATGGAATATTTCAATACGTTTGGCGGAAATCCTGTTTCGTGTGCCATCGGGCGACAAGTTTTGCAGGTAATCAAAGAAGATAAACTCCAAGAAAATGCCTTAGAAGTGGGCGAATACCTAAAAAAACAGCTTAAAAATTTACAAAAAAGCTATCCGATTATTGCCGATGTAAGAGGCGAAGGTTTATTTTTGGGAATAGAACTGGTGGATGAAAACAAAACACCTTTACCTGAAGAGACCAACTATTTGGCCAATCGAATGAAAGATTTTAAGATTTTGATGAGTGTCGATGGGCCACAGCACAATGTCCTCAAAATCAAGCCTCCGATGTGTTTTTCAAAAGCCAACGCCGACTATATGCTGGAGGTTTTAACACAAGTTTTGAGCGAGAGTTTCATGATGAATGAATAAATAAAAATGCCTCTTACTTAATCGTAAGAGGCATTTTTATTTATTGTAGAAGAGAAAAATTAGGCTTTTTTACCACCTTTCTTCACTTCTTCAGTTGCTACAACTGGCACTGCTGCCAATTTTGCATCTTCGTTTTTCATATCACGTTGCATGCCATCAACAACAATTGGAGTCGCTACGAATAATGATGAGTAAGTACCCACGATTACCCCTACGAACATCGCAAATACGAAACCACGGATAGTTTCACCACCGAAAATCAATAATACTAATAGTACCACCAAGGTTGAGAAACCAGTTACGGCCGTACGGCTCAATGTGCTGTTCAAGGCATTGTTGATAACCGTTGGAATATCTTCTTTCACACCACGTTTTTCGGTTAAGTATTCACGTACACGGTCAAATACAACGACCGTATCGTTCATTGAGTAACCCATAATTGTCAGTACCGCACCCACAAAGGCTTGGTCAACATCGAGAGAGAATGGTAAGAATCCACGGAAGATTGAGAAAATGCCGAGGATAATCGCTACGTCATGGAATAAGGCAACCAATGCACCATAGCCAAATGCCAATCGACGGAAACGAACATAAATATAAATGAATACCAGTACGATTGAAAGTAAAACAGCCTTCAAAGCACCGCCAATGGCATCATTTGCAATCGTTGGACCAACTTTCGATGAACTTGTTACTTTTCCTTTGTTGCCATTTACGTTAGCCAAAGCTGCATTTACACTTGTTTCGATTTGTTTTTCAACTTCTGGATTAGTGTTTTCGATTTTGTAAGGAGTTGTAATTTTTACTTGGTCGAAACCTCCAAAAGTTTTTACTTCAATCGCTTTTCCTTCAAAAGTTGATTTCAAAGCAGCATCAATTTCTTCGGTATTTACTGTTTTCTCGAATTTCGCTACGTACGTACGACCACCTAAGAAGTCAACGCCCAAACCAAATCCTTTGAAGAAAATAGAAACAATACCCGCAATGATAATCGCACTTGAAATAGTATAGTATAACTTACGTTTCGATACGAAATCAAAGTTTGAGTCTTTGAATAATTTCTCAGTAAATTTCGTGAAGAAAGAAACCGTTTTTCCTTTGCTGATATAATATTCAAATAATAATCTTGATACAAAAATTGCTGAGAATAATGATGTGAAAATACCAATCAAAAGCGTAGTAGCAAAACCAAGAATCAAGCCCGAACCAAAGATAAACAATACCGCACCAGTAATCAAAGTCGTAACGTTTGAGTCAATGATTGATGACATCGCGTTTTGGAAACCATCACGCACCGCAACTGGGAATGTTTTACCCAACAATAATTCTTCTTTGATACGTTCGTAAATCAAAACGTTTGCATCGACCGACATACCAACCGAGAGTACTAAACCTGCGATACCTGGTAAGGTAAGTGTTGCACCAAAAGATGCCATCACACCCAATAATAAGAATAAGTTAACAATAAGGGCGATGTTAGCAATCAAACCTGCTTTGTTGTAATAAATCATTACGAAAGCCAATACAAACAATACACCAATTACCGAAGAAAGGATACCTGCACGAGCAGCTTCCGAACCTACGGTGGCACCCACGATGTCTTCAGAGATTACGTTTGTTGGAGCAGGAAGTTTACCAGCTTTCAATACGTTGGCAAGGTCAAGAGCTTCTTCTACGGTAAAGTTACCGCTGATGCTTGAGCGTCCACCACCGATTTCACCGTTTACGTTTGGAGCAGAATAAACGAAGTTATCAAGAATGATAGCAATCGGACGGCCGATATTTGCACCTGTCAACGCTTTCCATTTTCTTGCACCTTCAGCATTCATTTGCATTTCTACTGCTGGCTTACCTCTTTCGTCAAAGTCTTGTGTTGCGTTTGTTACAACATCACCTTCCAACGGAGCTTTACCTAAATCTTTCACGAAATACATATCAACGATTTCTTCGTTAACGTTTGTTCCGTTTGCACGTGGTTTTACATCATATACGGTACTTGCATTCGCAGGGAAGAGTGTCTGAACATCTGGACGACGCATGATTTGATTCACACGTGAAGTATCTTTTACACGTACAGCTACACCGTAGCCAGTTCCGATAAATAAGTTACTGAATGCGTTTGTTTGGCGTTGAGCCAAAGCCGCTGAATCTTTCTTAGAAGTATCTGTTTTGCTTCCACCAGCTAATTTAGCCGCCAAGCTGTTTTTTGAAGTATCATTCGTTGCAGTAGCCGAATTGTCTCCTTTTCCTGCAATTTTGCCTAAATCAGTTTTAGCAGAAGCCTTAGCTTCAGCATCCATTTGTAATAAAATAGCCGCCAAACCATCAAATGCTGGGGCAATTTCTTGCATGGTATAAACCTCGCAGAACTCCAATTTTGCAGCACCTGAAAGGAGCTTACGTACACGTTGTGGATTATCAACACCTGGTAATTCAACTTGGATACGGTTAGTTCCTGACAAACGTTGTAAGTTCGGGTTAGCCACACCAAATTTATCAACACGAGTTTGAATGATACGGAACGCACGGTCGAAAGCACCATCAACTTCTTTTTTGATGTAGCTTACAACTTGGCTATCAGATGACTCTAAGCTTAATGTACCACGGTTAGAGCTATTCGAGAAAATGCTCGCCAATTTTGTATCTGGAGCAACTTTTTTGAATTCTTCAGCAAATAAATCAACGAAGTTTGTGCTGCTTGTGGCTGCTCTTTCTTGTGCTTTCGAGATAGCTGCTGCTACTTTAGGGTCACGTGAGCCAGCCAATGCACGAACGATTTCGGTCGGAGAAACCTCCAAAATTACGCTCATACCACCTTGAAGGTCAAGACCTAAGCCTAATTCTTGTTTCATTAGGTCTTCGGTAGTAGTCATTCCTAAGAAAACAGGTTGTTTCCAAAGTGAATCTAAGTAGCGTTGTTTTTTAGTGTAATCTACTTTACCTGATTTATCTGTTGCATACGCTTCTGCGTCTTTTCTGATATCGTTGGCTTTCCAAGTACGAGCCAAGAAATAAATACTAATTGCTAAAAAAGCCACCAACAGGGCGACTATACCACCTTTGTTTCTCATTATTTTGATGCCCCCTAACCCCCGATGGGGGGACTAATTATGGATTATTTTTCATGTTTTGAGGGTTAGTTAAAACATGATTTTTGGAATATACAAATTGAATTAGCCCACAGACAACGGTCAATGGACGATAGTTTTTAGAGTTTTTCTAAAAAGAAGATTTAGGAATTGATAATATCAAGCTGAACGTAGTTCACTAATAACTGATTACCCAATATCCAATTACTAAATTAAGGAGCATTGGGAGCAATAAAATGCTCGTAGAGATTCTCGAAATAAGAAAGTATGAAAATAGGCTTAGTAAAAATTTTAGCCGTTTTTTCGGTATTTAGATAAATAACTTGCGGAGTAGGTAAAATGAGGGCGTCGTGGTTGAAGTCGAACGCATGGCTGGGTACAACCACCTCCAACGACAACTCGCTAACAACTGTTTGGTTTTCGGGTTGTTGCTTTTTGTCGGTTTTCTCTTGCTTTGGTTTATTGGGCTTATCATGTTTATGTTGGGGTAGCTGCTTGCCGAAAACGCTCGTCAGCATCACCATCATGAACATCAAAAGTCCAAAAGCACGTGATATGTAAGAGTAATTTTTCATTTTAGGAACGCAAAGCTACAAGAATTTCTCGAAATAAGTCAAATCTTATGCCAAAAATTCCAAAAAGTGCGTTTGGATGTAATTTCCGAGTTATCCCATTAGGGATTTTATATTGGTAGAAGTTCCCCCCCCCCCTTATATTTCTCATGCCGTAGGTATGAAACCTTGCTCTGAGAAGCCTCCGACTTCGTGGAGTAAGAATTCAGCTCCACGGTGGCTTAAAAATTCACTACTTATAATCCAACCACATTCTATAAATATTCAGCTTAGCTAAGTTTATACTCTGGCTAATTGAGAAAAAGATTAGTTGTTTTGTAGTTATAATCTACATTTTTCATAGGTTTTGTTTATCAAATCCCTTTAATATGGCATTTCCATCAAAAGTTTTTTTACCATTATTCTCTCCAAAAACCTCAAAGAACGACTTTGTATAAATATGAATAGCAGTTTTTAAAATATCAATTTTTTCAACCATTTCAATGTTTGGCAAGCCAAATTCCTTTTTAATACCGTCAACAAAAATCGGAATAACATCACCTCTTTTGTAAGCTGTTTTAATACCTGTTTGGAAGTCATATCTAAATGAAATTCCTGCATAACTACCTTGAACAGCATCTAAAACATCGCCTGATGCCGCTGCTAATTCCATAATTTGATTGGCAAGAATAGTGCGTTCAGGATAAAAATATGTAATTCCTGCCCGTCTTTGGGCTTTTTCGTAATTCCTTCTTCCCTTAACAATCAATTCATCCAGTAGCTTGCCATCAATAAAGGGCATTTCGATTCCCGAATTGCTAATATCTGAATTTTTCAATGCTATATCATTTTGAAAAGGTGGAATTGGTCTTGGTAACCAATGCACATTAATTAATTTATTATCAAAAGTTTGAATTTTTAATTCCAAAATCCCCTCATCTTCAATATTTGTAATGGAAAAAAGACCCAAAGTGTCGGTTTTCAAAGTCCGAATTCCAAAGGTTTTTGAGTTTCCCATTACCAACAAGTCTGTTTTTCTTAGCAAAGTCTTATTTTCATCGAGAGCTATACCTGTTCTTGTTAAACTCATTTCTTTATCGCAAGATGTTTTGATATTAAAGCTCTTGGCAGTTCGTAAAACCAAGTAATTATTCAAATCACTTTTTGTCAAAATTGATGGTGAAACTCTCTGATTCAAATAAAAATCTAAATCGAAAAAGTGTTTTTCAGCATCAAAATTTAAAGTTTCAGTATCAAAATTCGCAAAAAGTCTTTCGGCCAGTCGTTGATTTTTA
>JACCDW010876414.1_pt1 | contig 26509 bp, 16 predicted proteins | sample 7449781 | NCBI WGS metagenome assembly JACCDW01 (sample SAMN15323449, study PRJNA562643) | freshwater metagenome | isolation source: river surface water | place: USA:Blue River Watershed | collected 2017-08-18
GTCACAATTAATTTATTTTCTTTAAAAATAAATTTAACGGTAGCTGAGGGATGGCTAATGGTTTTACCACTATCTAAGAATAGCGTAAATTCGATATTCGACGATGAAGCAACGCCATTGGCAATTCGGAAACCCGTACTTTTAAGGGTCACTCTCTTCTTCCCTTTGTAAAAAATATCAATAAATGAAGGCTTATTGTCAACCGTTGAAGTATTGATGACGCCGCCATTCATTGAAAATCCGCCTCTAAAGAACGATTCTGACCCAACAATTCCCCTTACCAATAAATTATTTTTAAAGGAAGTGAATTTTGGATAACCACCTGTTTTAACTGTGTTGGAATCCAATGAGAACATCAATTTATCGGCAAACTTTCCCGAAATTGGTTCTTTGAAATATTTCGGATAAATTAAATTCACCGTGTCGATTTCATATTGAGCTTTATTGAAATTGATGGTGTATTTTTTAAATACAATTTGGGTTTTATCTTCGGGAATGGCCCTTGAGAAATCTGTGGTGCCATATTGTCCCTCCCAAATGGAAGAACCAGGATAATAAATTCCTTTGGTTTTATAAATGACAATTTTATCACTTAACGATTTACAGGTGAGCGTAATGTCTCCGAAATCTAAAGCTACCTTACCTTTGATTAATTTAATATCATAATTATTGGTATCAATAAACCACCTTTTATTTTCATTGATAAAGAGGGTTTTCGTAGCAAATAATTGTTCTGTGGTTTTTAGAAATTCAAGATAATCTTCACTTGAATTTGAAAGAATATTCCTTGCCACAACCTGCCACTGCGCCAAGGTTTTATCGGGCATTTTCTTTTCTAAGAAACGGGTGATACTTCCATAAAAAAGTTTAAAGTATGGCAACACAGGCATTTGATTCGTGAGCATGTCGTTCGACACCTGCATCATGAATTTTTGCTGGGTTGGGGTGAATTTTCCGTTGAGCCAGTTTTCTTTAAAAATAGCAAAATCTTTGAGCGTTTCTTTATCTTCTACCCCTTTAAATAAGCCTTCCAATTCCTGCATAAAAATGGTTGGATCGGCATTAAAACTTCGCACTTGTGCATGAGCTTGGGAACTTAAAAAAAACAGGACGAATAAAAATAGGACTTTGATTTTTCGCATAGAAGAACTCAACAGAGAAACGTAAAAATACTAAAAAGTATTGTATGAAAGCTGCAATTATTTAATTGCTTTGATAATATCAAAGAAATCGCGTGCTTTGAGTGCGGCACCACCAATTAGACCACCGTCGATATTTGCTCTTGAGAACAACTCAACTGCATTGTCTGGTTTTACACTTCCACCATACAAAATTGATGTGTTTTCGGCAGTCGCTTCACCAAATTTCTCAGAAATTAAAGATCGAATGTATGCATGAACTTCTTCCGCTTGATCAGAGGATGCAGTTAATCCTGTTCCAATAGCCCAAACTGGTTCATAAGCAATCACAATAGATTCCATATCCTTTGCAGTTAAATGAAACAATCCCTCAGAAATTTGAGATTTAATGACATTAAAATGCTCTTCAGATTCTCTTTCAGATTGAGTTTCACCAACACAAAATAAAACCGTTAACCCTTGATTAACCGCAGAACTTGCTTTCTTCGCAAGCATCTCATTGGTTTCATTGAAATATTGACGACGTTCGCTGTGACCAATGATCACATGGCTTACACCCACTGATTTTAACATAGATGCCGATAATTCTCCGGTAAATGCACCATTGTCTTCAAAATGGCAATTTTGAGCGCCCAATTTCACTGTACTTCCATCTAATAATTTAGAGGCTGAAGCCAATGCTAAAAAAGTAGGACAAATAATGATTTCAGCTTTATTGGTATTTTCATCTCTAACAATACCGCGAATTTCAGTAATCAACGCTTGACTTTCTGTCAAGTTCTTGTTCATCTTCCAGTTACCTGCAACAATGTTCTTTCTCATTACTGCAAAGTTAGACAATCTATTTTAATCCAACAATTCTTGAACCCAAGACATGGCCAAATCGAATTGCTCTTGAGGATTTAATTGCGAATTATCCAAAACATGGTATGTGTCGTTTAAGGTGAGAGGACTATCGTCGCGACTCGAATCGATTCTATCTCTATCGATTAAATTTTGACGAACATCATCCAATAAAACTTCTTTGCCAGCGGCTATCATTTCTTTGTAACGGCGTTCAGCCCTCACGTCTGGAGAAGCTGTCATGAAAATTTTCAATTCTGCATCAGGAAACACCACCGTACCAATGTCCCTCCCATCCATCACGACCCCTTTTTGAGCACCAATAGATTGTTGCATTTCTACCAATTTTTTACGAACAGCAGAAATTCTTGCCACTTCACTCACTTTTGACGCAACACGCAATTCTCTAATTTCTGCGTCTACATTTTCTCCATTTAAATGAATTTCATATCTGTCATTTGACACAGACTGCTTGAATTCAAGAGAAATCAAATCCAATTGATTTTCAACTGCTTCCTCATCCAGAATATCAACATTCTGTGTCATCAAAAACAATGTGACTGCCCGATACATAGCACCACTATCGATAAAAACATAATTTAATTTCTTCGCCATTTCCTTGGCCAAAGTACCTTTCCCACAACTACTATAGCCGTCGATGGCAATATTTATCCTTTTCTCCATGATTATCTAAAAAAATTTGGAATGAGGGAAATTGAAAACATATTTGAACTAAAACCTGGAAAGTACGACGCACTTCCATAAGTAATATGGTAATTCATTGCCTTAAAACGAATTCCCCAACTATATCCAGCCATTCCTTTGTACACTTCTGAAGCCATTTCAACCCTTCTTTGATGGTTGTATCCTGCTAATAAAGAAAAATGTTTCCCCAATAACAACTCAATACCATAACTCGCATGTCGTGCCAATTTTTCACCTACCGACGCTTCCTCATTCACCACTTCATTTCCATTAAGATCAATTTGACCACTTGCCAAATATTGATTGAAGGTAATGTCATAGCGTTGCAAATTATGCAGTGTTATATGAAAACGAACGGGCATGTGCTGCGGTTTATAGGCAATTCCAAATTGAATATTAAACGGAAGTGCTTCTTTTTCAGCATTTCGATAAGCAATATTCATGAATCCTATGTTCTTTAACACCAAACCCATTTGCAGAAGGGTATCTTTAGAGGTATAATGAGCTCCCAAATTGGTGAAAATACCGTTGGAAACATAGGGTTCTAAAACACTATACACAAATCCTAAATGCGCACCAACCATTACACGAGGGTAAATTTCTCTAGAATACCCCAGCATAAATTTTGTTTCATTTGCAGAAACGGTTCCTAAAGAATTTTGGCCAGCATCGAAAGCTTTCATTGTGCCATAATCGATGTATTGGGCCATGACCGAAAAGTTATGAATTCCTTTAGTATATGCAAACGCGGCTCCTCCATTCGACACTCCTGAAATCAAAGAACCATAGGAGGCTCCATAATTTTTATGTAAGCTGGCATTGAGCAACGCCGGATTACTTCCTGTAAACTGAACATCCGATACTGGTTGAGCGAGCAAGTATCCCCCGAAAGCCATTGTACGGGCATGTAGTGGCGACTCCAAAATTTGGTAGACACCAGATCCTCCAATTTGAGCATTGGAAGCAGTTATCAACACCAATCCAAACAAGAAATGAAGAAACTTTATTCGCATAGTTGCAAAAATAGGGTTTATTCCGAACTTTGCACATATGATGAAAGGCCTTATTTTCGACCTCCAAAACATTCCTCAAAATGAAGGATTTGTGGTCACTCAAGGCACTTTCGATGGCGTACATTTAGGACACCAACATGTTTTAAAACAAGTAGTTAACATTGCCAAAGCATATCAAAAACCGAGTCTATTAATTACCTTTTATCCCCATCCAAGGTTGGTGATTAACCCCAACGATACATCCATAAAACTGCTTTCTTCCATTGAAGAAAAAGCGAAAAACATCTTGGATATGGGCATCGATTATGTCTTGGTTTTATCATTTACACACGAAATTTCTCAATATTCACCAGAAAAATTTGTACAAGATATTTTAGTGTCCAAACTGAATGTAAAATGCATGGTGGTTGGTTACGATCACCGGTTTGGCAAAAATAGATCTGGTGGTTTTGCAGAACTCACTGAATTTTCAACGAAATACAATTTCGAAGTCAAAGAAATTCCGGCTTCCGAAATTGATGAAATTGCCGTCAGTAGCACCAGAATTAGAAAAGCAATTGCGAATGGAAATCTCAACGAAGCCACTGAATTACTTGGAAAGCCATATACTTTAACTGGCACTGTTGTTGAGGGACAAAAACTTGGCAGACAATTGGGTTATCCAACTGCAAATATTGCCATTGATGAACCTCATAAACTCATTCCCCCGAATGGAGTGTACTTAGGATTTGTCACTATTCAAAATATAAAATACAAAATTATGCTCAATATTGGTGTTCGACCTACAGTGGATGGAACGCGCCAAACCATTGAAGCACACATCATTGACTTTAACGAAGATATTTACGATCAAAAATTTACCTTATATTTGGTACAATTTTTGCGGGAGGAAATACGATTTAATGGATTGGAAGCGCTCAAAATACAGTTACAAAAAGACGAATCTATCACTAGGAGCGCTCAATTGTTTTAAACTATTTGCATTTCTGTTTGCTTTTTCGGCAAGCAATGCATTTGGATTGAATAATTTTACGGATACTAGTGAAGTAGAACTCGAAGAAGAGGAGATCACTGAAAATCATGTGCTCGAACCTCTATCGTTGCCTGGATTTTATCCGGAGTTCGACTTTTACTATCACTGGGACACCAATGCATTAGATCCTTACAAATTCAATGTTAGAAACTTCCATCACGAAGTTCCTGTGACCATTTTACATAACGAATGCAATTATGTAGTTCCTATTGTGGGACGCTTAAACTCAGGATTTGGTTGGCGCGGGGGAACACCACATCAAGGCATCGACCTTCAATTGAGCACTGGTGATTCTGTTGCAACTGCATTTGATGGTGTTGTGAGAATGAGTCGATGGTACTCAGGATATGGAAACTGTGTGATCGTAAGACATTACAACGGATTTGAAACACTCTACGGTCATTTATCACAACGTTTTGTAAGGCCAGGAGATTTAATCAATGCTGGACAAATCATTGGGCTTGGCGGTAGCACAGGAAGAAGCACTGGGCCACATTTACATTTTGAAACAAGATTCTTAGGAAGACCTATCAATCCAATGAATATCATTGATTTCAAAGGAGATAGCTTGGTTACGGGTACACTATTAATTTCTAAAAACTCATTTAATCTTCCCAATTCTTACAGCAAGTTTAAATTTAGAAAAGGGAAAAAGAAGTGGCGTAAAGTCAATAAGCGCTACAAAACTAAAAAACGCAAACCAAGCAGAAAAGCCAGGCATTCAAGCAGTTATAAAAGTAAAAAATCAAAGTCGAAAGCTAAATCTACCAAGAAAAAATCGTCAAGAAGACGTCATACTTTCGCCTTTCCAAATGCAAAACACTGTACTGTAGAATTTACAGTTTAATTTTTCGTTATATTTATTCAACGAAATCTTTATTTATTTCAGTTGTAGTCGGTATTTTTGTAAAATCGAGCTGTGAGTATCATTGTAAATAATTTAACGAAAGTATATGGTAAACAATTCGCAGTGAATCATATCTCCTTTGAGATTGGCACTGGCGAAATTGTTGGATTTTTAGGACCAAACGGTGCCGGAAAATCGACCACCATGAAAATGATTACGGGTTATATCCCCCCTACTGAAGGTGGTGGAACCGTATGTGGTATTGACTTTGTAGAAGAAAGTATTGAAGTCAGAAAAATCATTGGTTATCTGCCAGAACACAATCCATTGTATCTCGATATGTATGTCAAAGAATATCTGGCATTCATGGCTGGGTTAGCAGGATTAAAAGGTTCTCAAATCTCAAAATCAGTTGACCATGCCCTAGATTTAACAACCCTCCACCCCGAAAAACAAAAGAAAATTGGCCAACTTTCTAAAGGTTACCGTCAACGTGTTGGTCTTGCCCAAGCCCTTATCCATAATCCTAAAGTCCTTATTCTCGATGAACCTACAAGTGGGTTAGACCCCAATCAAGTCATTGAAATGAGAAATGTAATCACCCAACTTGGTAGAGAAAAAACGGTAATGCTCAGCACTCACATCATGCAAGAAGTTGAAGCAATGTGTAGTAAAGTCATGATTATCAATCAAGGCAATATCATTGCAAACGACACCATTGAAATCCTACAAAATTCAGGAAAAGATACATTAAGTGTTGTTGTTGAATTTGGAACCGCTTGTTCTAAATCTGATCTCGCTCAAATTGAAGGCGTGCAAACCGTTGAAAATATTTCGGGCAACCGCTGGAGAATTAGTGGGAAAAGCAGTCAAATTCGACAACATTTATCTCAATTTGCAATGAGTCACAACATCGAAATTTTGGAGTTAACCTCAGATAAAAACTCCCTTGAAGACATTTTTAGAAATTTAACAAATCATGTGGGTCATATTTAAAAAAGAAATCAGAAGTTTCCTTGGTTCGTTCATTGCCTACATCGTTATAGGTGTCTTTTTGTTACTTACAGGTCTATTCCTGTGGATGATTAAAGGGAATAATATTTTCGACTTAGGCGTAGCAAGTTTGCAAGTGATGTTTGAAGTTGCTCCCTACATCTTAATTTTCTTAGTTTCGGCAATCACCATGAGAAGCATTAGTGAGGAAAAAAGATTGGGAACCCTAGAAATTTTAACAACAAAACCCATTCATGATGTTCAAATCATTGTAGGGAAATTTTTAGCCTCAGTAACACTCATCATAATTGCAATTATACCAACTCTATTTTATTATTATGCCATCTACCAATTGGCTTCTCCAATAGGAAATATTGATACCGGCGCCACAATGGGCAGTTATATCGGTCTTATTTTACTCGCTGCTTGTTATGCAAGTGTGGGTATGTTTAGTAGTTCTCTCACCGACAATCAGATTGTTGCGCTCATCACATCTATGCTCCTAAATTTCTTCTTTTTTGGAGTTTTAGGGTTGCTCGGCGATATTTCTTGGCTGACCAATATTGGTAAGAGTTTGGAATGGTTTGGATTAGAATTCCATTATGATTCTATTAGCCGTGGTGTGATTGATACCAGAGATGTTATTTATTTCCTTGGATTTATTTTCATTTTCCTAGGTTTAACAAAAATTGTATTTGAAAGCAGAAAATGGTGATGAAAAAGACAAACAAAAAAATACAATCATACATCAATTTTGGGGTGCTGTTGCTCATCATTATCCTTTGCAATACCCTAAGTTCTGTATATTATAAGCGCTTTGACCTCACAAATGAAAAGCGATATACCTTGAGTGAAACAAGTATTAAACTTGCTAAGTCCCTCAAAGAAAAATATTATTTTAAGCTTTACCTCGATGGTGATATGTCGGCTAAATTCAAGCAATTAAAGCTTGAAATTAGAGATATCGCTTACGAATTCCGTGAAATTTCTGGTAAGAATCTAGAAATTGAAATCATTGATCCTTTCAAAGAAGTAAAAGACAAAGAGATGAACGAAATTCTCGATGTTTTTGCTCAAAAAGGCATTGAACCAGTGAGGGACATGGAAAGCGAAAACCCAGATGAAACGAAGATAAAATATCTGCTACCGGGTGCTGAATTAATGAAGGACAATAGAACTGTCCCAATTAATTTCTTCGAATACGATGTGGCTCAAACACCTGAAGAGAACATTCAAAGAGCCATTGACAATATTGAATATGAAATTGCCAATGGATTGCGCCAAGTGATTGCTGATCAGCGTAAAAATATCGCAGTAATTGACGGAAATGGCGAAATGCTAGACGGAAGAGTGGAAGGATTTGCAGCTGAATTGTCTAAGTATTACAATGTTTCAGCTTTAAACTTAAACACTGCCGATCCTGAATCTGGAAGACCATTTCTAAAAAGTTTAGAAAAAGACCCCGCAAATGCAGGAAATATTCTGGTGAATAGCCTTCAACGCAGGTTAAACTTGAATGAACTGATTATGATTATCAAACCAATTAAAGATTACTCTCCAACTGAGTTGTATTTAATTGACCAATATATCATGAACGGCGGAAAAGTAATGTGGCTTGTAGATGCCGTGAATATGGAGATCGATAGTTTCAGAAATTACAAAGAAGTTTTGGCTGTAGATTATGGACTTGAAAACATTACGGCATCATTATTTACTTACGGTGTGGGTATCGACAATACCTTGTTAACGGATTTAAAATGCAATCAAATTCCTATTCCCGCAGGTAAACGTATTGAACTTGTAGATTTCCCTTACTTCCCATTATTTGGTGCAAATGACATGCCCCACATCATCAACAAAAACATGGGAACAATATGGTGTCAGTTTCCTGGCACTTTGCAGGCAAAAATTAGAACAGATGTAACCGCTATTCCTTTGTTGAGCAGTACGCCGTATACGAAAGTCATTAACATACCTGCCTCAGTAGATCTAGAGAATGTATACATGCAATCTCGCGACCCAAAATTCAGGGAAACCATGAATCAGGGGATCAAAACTGCAGGGATGTTGCTAGAGGGTAAATTCAAATCGCCATTTGTCTATCAAAAGAAATATACCGAAATTCCATTTAAAGCTGAAGGAACAAGTAAAATGATTGTCATTGCCGATGGAGACATTATCAGAAATCCAGTAAGCAGCAGTGGAAAGTTTTTCCCTACTGGATATGATAAAATTTCTCAGTATACGTTTGCTAATAAAAAATTCTTATTGAATTGTATCGATTATTTGATAGACAACAATGGTCTGATAGAAATTAGAGCAAAAGAAAGGACGCTCAGACTCATGGATCCAGAGAAAGCGAAGTCGGAAAAAGAATATTGGCAATGGTATTCGATGATCCTTCCAATTTTAAGTATAATTATTTTTGGTCTTGTAAACTATTTTATACGTCGTAAGCGTTATAACTAAGCACTTTTTATGTACGAATTTATTGAAGGCAATATCGAACAGATATCCCCCACGCACGTAGTCATTAATAATCAAGGAATTGGCTATTTAGCCAGTATCAGTTTATATACGTTTGAGGCCATCAAAGGCACCAAACAAGCACGTTTGTTTGTAGAGCAAACCTTTAGGGTTGAAAATCAAAATCCAACAGGCATTGTACTTTATGGTTTTTCTCACCCCGACGAACGTCACATGTTTCGTTTACTCACTTCGGTGAGTGGTGTAGGCAACAACACGGCCCTCATAATGCTGTCGAGCCTAGATCCTGAAGCCATTACCTCAACCATAGTAAACGGCAATGTTGGATTGCTTAAAAGCATTAAGGGAATCGGTGAAAAAACGGCTCAAAGAATCGTTTTAGAATTGAGGGATAAAATGACAGGAGGCAAGAAATCTGGGCTTGGAAGCATGATTGATCCAACAAAAATAGATGCCATTACAGAAGCATTAACAGCACTCACAATTTTAGGATATCAAAAGGCTAGCGCTGAAAAAGCGTTAATTAAAGTGAGCAAGGAAATTGGAGCCATGGCTACCGTAGAAGAATTAATCAAAAATTCACTGAAAATATTGTAAATTGCACGATTGTAACTAAAGCAAAGCCTATAGCAATAGCATTACTCAAGACAAACGATTTGTGATGACCAAAAAAATCAGTTTAGGAGAAAAATTAAAAACTCGTTTTTTGCAGTATATGCAAAAAACATTGCTATTATTCGTTGCATTTTTTGCGGTTTCTGCGGTGTTTGCTCAAAAAGACACCAATTCCATTAAATACAAAATTGCGAAACCCAACTCTACCGATAAAAACAACTCAAGCAATTCAAACATCGACCTAGATGATCCATTGAAACTTGAGTGGAAATACAATGCAAAAACCAATCGTTATGAATCCTTCAAACAATTGGGTTCTTTATCTTACCCTACTGGTCAAAGTTTAAGTGTCACAGAGTATTTCCAAATGGTATCGAAAGATAAAAACAGTGAATATTATCGTAAAAAAACTCAAAATACAGATTATAGTCAACCCACTTCGAAAGGTGGAATTTCAAATTATATCAATGCAGAATTAAGCAATCCTGCCATTTCTAAAATATTTGGAGCAGGTGGAGTTGATTTCCAGTTAAGTGGATCAGCAATGATTAAGCTTGGTGGTACGATAAATGAAATTAGAAATCCTAACTACAGCAAGCGCCAGCAATTATATTTTGTACCGGTATTCGATCAACAGCTGCAAATTGCTGCAAATGGAAGTATTGGCGAATTTGTGAAACTAGGTATCAATTACGATACTGAGGCACAATTCGATTTCGACAATCAAACGAATTTGGGTTGGAAAGGTAAACCAGACGGCATCTTAAAAGATGTTCAAGTTGGTAACGTGAGTTTAAATTTACCCACTCAATTAATTAAACCCGTTCCGAACTTATTTGGTTTTGCGAATAGTTTGCAATTAGGTAAAACAACCATTAAAACTGTTTTTAGTCAGAACAAAGGACAAAGTACCGAAACCGTGCTCAAAGGTGGTGCTCAAATGAATGAGTTTAAAATTACCGCTGATAATTACGACCAAAACAAACACTTTTTCTTGGCTCAATTTTTCAGAGACAACTACGATAAGTCGTTGGAAAACATGCCAATTGTTGCCAGTGGCGTTGTGATTAACAGAGTTGAAGCTTGGGTAACCAATAGAAATGCAAATGTTGAAACACCAAGAGATATCTTAGCATTTCAAGATTTAGGAGAAGCAAATCCTTACAGAAGTTCACTCACTGGATCTCCAAACAAAGCGGCCGACAATGCTGCAAATACTTTATATTCAACCATTCAAAATGATGATCAAATACGAAAATTGGGCACGTCTATAGACAAAATTTTTCAAACTTACCCTAATTTCGAACAAACTGTTGACTTTGACTTGTTGAACTATGCCCGTCAATTACAAACGAATGAGTTCACGGTGAATACTCAACTTGGATTTATTTCATTAAATCAGCCATTAAACAATGATGAAATTTTAGCAGTTGCATTTGAATACACATACAACGGCGTCACCTATCAAGTTGGAGAATTTTCGAGGGATATTCCTCCTGGCGATCAAAAGTTGTTGTATTTAAAGATGTTAAAAGGAAACACCATTAGAACACGCCTTCCAATGTGGCGTTTGATGATGAAAAACATTTATAGTTTAAATACATACTCATTAACTTTAGAAGATTTTAAACTCAATGTAATATACGCCGACGATACAAGTGGCGCGGATTATGGATATTTACCTGTTGGCAATGCCGATTTACCTTATTTAAAGGGAGCACAACCATTAATTAGGGTCTTTGGATTAGATAAATTAAACCGTCAACAAGAAGCTAAACCCGATGGTGTTTTTGATGCAATTGAGGGACTTACCGTGCAAACACAATTTGCCCGAATTATTTTCCCAGTGGTTGAACCGTTTGGAGACTTCTTGAGAAGTAGGTTTGAAACAAGAACAGACCTCGCCGATTTTTATTGCTATGATGCAATTTATGATTCAACAAAATTTTTAGCTGCTCAAGATGTTAAACACAATAAATTCTTCATTCAAGGTAGTTATAAAAGTTCAAATGGCGCTGAATTATTCTTAGGAACAACAAACTTACAACGTGGTTCAGTGAGAGTGACCGCCAATGGACGACCGTTGCAAGAAGGTATGGATTATGAGGTTGACTATGCCATGGGTAGAGTGAGAATCATCAATCAAGGTTTACTTCAAGGAGGTGCTGAAATTAGAGCAAGCGCAGACGGACAAAGCTTTTTCAACATCCAACAAAAAACGCTTCTCGGTGCTCGTGTAGAACATAAATATTCAAAGAATATGATGTTTGGAGGAACAATTCTTCACATGTACGAAAGACCATTGACCACCAAAACAAACTTCAACGAAGAACCATTATACAATACCATTATTGGAGCAGATTTTGCCTACAGCTCAAAATCAAGATTTATCACAAAGTTGGTCGATAAATTACCATTCATCGAAACCAAAGAAATTTCAAACATCACAGCTTATGCGGAATACGCGCAGGTTTTCCCACATAATTTTGCGTCGCAAGGGAATCAAACAGGAGTATCTAATTTAGAAGATTTCGAAAACGCTGAATTACCGAATGATTTCAAAGTGGTGAACAATTGGGTGGTCGCATCTATCCCTCAAAAACAACCTGACTTATTTCCAGAAACAAAATTATTAGATAAAAAATCATGGTTAAACAACCATGCTAAATTGAGTTTTTATACCATCGATCAACTTTTCTATCGCGATGCGGATATGCCAACTAATATCCAAAACCGAATAGATGAGATATTGAGTGACCCATACATGCGTCAAATTGACCAGCGTGAAGTGTTTCCTCAAAGAAATTTCCCTCAAGGAACACCGACCATCCTACCTACCCTAGATTTGTCATTCAATCCCAGAGAAAGAGGGTTATACAATTTCAATTATGACCCGTCAAAAGTTGATGCAAATGGTAAATTAATAGACCCTAAAACAAGTTGGGCCGGTATTATGCGCAGGGTTGACCAAAACGATTTTGAGGCTGCAAATATTGATTACGTTGAAGTTTGGATGATGGATCCACTCATCAAAAACCCAAATCTTAACGGTGAATTATTGTTGCATTTTGGAAATGTGAGTGAAGATATTTTACCTGATAGACGAAAATCTTTTGAAAATGGACTTCCAACATCAAACAATAGTTTAAACGAAACGGATACATCTGTTTTTGGAATTATTCCAACAAGTCCTCAAATTAATTTTGCATTCGACAACAATCCAAGCACATTAAAAACCCAAGATTTGGGCTTAGATGGATTGGGCGATGCTGAAGAGAAGTTATTTTACGATACGGCTTATCTAAAGAAAGTAGAAGCAAATTTCGGCAGTGGTTCATTGTTTTACCAGCAAGCATTTAAAGATCCTTCAAATGATAATTTTGTGCATTATTTGGAAGAAAATTACACCAATTCAGACGCTGACATCGTGCAACGTTATTCTCGGTACCAAGGGATGGAAGGGAATTCTAATCCCGACAAATTTACAGGTCAATATGCCGATATGCCAAAATCGTCGACACCAACACCTGATTTCGAAGATATTAACCGTGACTTCACTATGAACCAAAGTGAAGATTATTATCAGTATAGAATTAAAATTAGTGCCAGCGAATTGCAAATGGGTAAAAATTACGTTGCCGACATTGTAAACAATACTGTAAAATTAAGAAACGGAAAAGACCAAGCTATAAAGTGGTATCAATTTAAAATCCCTATTCGTCAGTTTGAAAAAGCTGTTGGAAATATTTCTGACTTCAAGAGTATCAGATTTATGAGAATGGTGTTAACAGGATTTAATGATGAAGCGGTTATTAGAATGGGGTATGTAAATTTGGTGAGGGCTGATTGGAGAAGATATACAAATTCTCTTAAAAACCCTGGCGCCATTGTTCCTACAGATCCTAATGACGGCACTAAGTTTGTTGTAAGTACAGTTAACTTGGAAGAAAATGGCAAAAGAGCCCCTGTAGCATATGTAACCCCTCCAGGAGTTGAAAGGGTTCAAAACATGGCAAGTTTAGGTACTGTTTTAGAAAACGAACAATCCCTATCACTTCAAGTATGTGATTTGAAACCTGGTGATGCAAGAGGTGCATTTAAAACTGCAAATTTTGATATCCGTAACTACAAACGATTACAAATGTTTTTGCACGCTGAAGAAAGCAATGGAACTGCCATTGCTGATGGTGAAGTTTCTGCGTTTGTTCGTTTTGGTACTGATTTAACAAACAACTATTACGAATACGAAATTCCTTTGACATTAACACGTGGTTTTGTCAATGGGAATTCGCCAAATAGCGACAAATTGGTTTGGCCCAATGAAAATTTCATTGACCTTGAATTTCAAAAACTCTTTGACTTAAAAATTGCCCGTCAAAATGCCAATTGGCCAATGACAGCCCCTTATATCAGTCCATTAAATAATGGTAAAATTTCGGTAATGGGATTACCCGATTTGAGCAATGTGAAAGTTATGATGATTGGTTTAAAAAACAAATCATCACTACCCGCTTGCTTCGAAATATGGGCAAATGAATTGCGCGTCAAAGAAATTGCAAACAGCGGTGGTTGGGCAGCGTTGGCAAACGTTCAAACCCAATTGGCAGACTTTGGACAACTCAATATGGCCGGTTCAATTAGAACCATTGGATTTGGTGATGTCGATAAAAAACTAAACGACAGAAGCTTAACGAATAATTTCAATTACGACATTGCAAGCAACTTAGAATTAGGCAAATTCTTTCCTGCAAAAATGGGCGTAACCATACCAATGTACATTGGATGGTCTGAGAATTTTATTCGACCAAAATTCAATCCATTGAATCCAGATATTGAACTTGAACAATATTTATCGAGTATTACAAACCCTGAAGCTCGCGATAAAGCCCGATTAGCTGCAGAGGATTATAATTCATTGTATAGTTTCAATATTAGCAATTTCAAAGTAGCGAGTGGGGCTTCGAAAAAGCCAAAACCTTGGGGAATTTCTAATTTTAATGCGAGTTATAGTTACCAAAACAACTATCGCAGAAACCAACAAATTGAAGAACAATTTTACAAAACCACTCAAATTACGTTGGGGTATAACTATGCCTTTACTACGAAGTTTATTCGTCCTTTTTCTAAAATATTCAAGTCGAATACCTTAGCTTTAATCCGTGATTTCAACTTTAACGTAATTCCGAGTTCATTCAGTTCACAAATTCAATTGAATCGTTTGTACAGTGAATCTCAATCTAGAAACAACAACTCTTTCAAGCAGGTAAACCCTAGATTTTACGACAAAAACTTCACGCTTACTAGAAACTTCAATGCTTCATTGCCTTTAACAAATTCCATTACAATTTCTTACATGGCAAATGTTGCAGCACGAATTCAAGAACCATTTGGAAGGATAGATTCAAAAGAAAAACAAGACTCTATTTATCAAGAATTTGCTGGTTTTGGACGTATTTCAAAATTCTACCAAACCACAAACATTACCTATACTCTTCCTTTTAGCAAAATTGGTATCCTAAAGTGGATTTCTAGTTCTGCTGCTTATATTGGTAGCTATGAATGGAATCAGGCACCTCCAGCTTTCTCTTCATTAGGAAATCGTATTCAAAATAGTCAGGACATTAACATTACAACCCAATTTAACTTTACTCAGTTGTATTCAATGATTCCTTGGTTGAAAGATTACAATAAACCAAAAGTAAAAAACAAATCAAAATCAAACGAAAAACCAAAAGCCGCACCCACTGAGGATGGACCAAAATTCGAAAGTGCAATTGAAAAAGGAACTGATACTAAAAACAAAGTGAATCCAGTGATTGTTGCAGTTGGTAATTTCATAACGATGTTTAAAAATGCAAGTTTAAATATCCAAAGAAAAGAAGGAACAGAACTTCCTGGCTTTGCATATAGACCTGATTATTTCGGACAAAATTTCAAGCATTTGCAACCAGGTTTAGGATTCGTTTTTGGATTACAAAACGAGAATTTAAGGTATGACTTGGCAAACAGTGGCGCATTAAAAAATGATTCACGTCAAGCTAACTTCTTCAAAAATAATTTCACTCAAAACATATCTGGAAGTGTTACAGTTGAACCAATCAAAGATTTTAGAATTCGTTTAGACTTTACAAGAAATGAAACCAAAGGAACTCAGAGTGTTTTCAAATACGATGGTTTTCAATGGATGGATCAAGGTTTAACCCAAAATGGAACTTTTGGAATCTCTGGATGGTTCTTTGGAACTCATTTTGAACCAGATAGAAACGAAAATGAAAACCATCCCAATGCCGTTTTTGAATCGTTTATTGGCAACAGATATACTGTAGCAGAAAGACTAAGCGTACAAAAACTAGGCTACCGAGCAACCGATCCAAATACTAAATTCCCACTAGGATTTAGTAAAAACTCACAAGATGTTTTGATTGGAGCTTTCTATTCTACATACAGCGGAATGGATGTTGGAAATACCAGTTTATCGAATATCTCTGGTTTCCCAACAATTCCTTTACCAAATTGGAACATCAACTATAATGGTTTAACAAAAATTAAAGCCCTTTCTAAATTATTCACCAACATCAACTTCAAACATGCATATAATGGTAAATATTCGGTTGGTGACTTTACAAGGAATTTAAAATACACCGAAAACGAAACACCAGTGATTGGTTCTGATTTAACTCCTAAATACCAAATTGCAAATGTAACAATTAGCGAAGGTTACATGCCTTTAATAGGAGTTAACATTACAACAAAAAATAACTGGACAGTTGGATTTGAATACAAAAGATCTAGGGTCTTGAAATTATTCGCTGCAAGTTTTAACGTAACCGAAATGCGCCAAAATGAATTCCAATTAACCGCAGGTTATAGAGTCACCGGTTTAACTTTACCTATTAAACGTAGAGGTAGAAAAATATATTTACCAAACGATTTCAGATTTGATTTAGCTGTGAGTATCAATGATAACGTAACCATCATTCGTAAGATCGATGTGAATGTCAATCGTTATACAGCGGGAATGCAAAATATTAGGATCACGCCTTCCATTACCTACCAAATAAATCAAAAAGTAAACTTTGCGCTTAGATATAATAGAGTCATTATGGACCCAAAAATTGCGACACAATTTTATACTTCCCTCACCGATTTTGGTATAGAACTACGTTACACGTTTAATTAAACAATCCCAATGCGTAAATCATTCTTCTTTCTAGTAATCTTCTTTCAGCTTGCTTCTGGTTTTGCTCAACTTATACCCACTGGAAATTGGAGAACACACTACAGTTACCAATTTGCAACTCTTTGCGAGGCAAGTGACCGTTACGTTTATGCATCAAGCGAACAAGGTTTTTGGAGAACTTCCAACAGCGGGGAAATGAAAAAACTACTTAAAGAAGATGGTTTTCACTCAGCTGAAATTACGCACCTAGCCTATTACCCAAAATTACAAACCTTATTTATTGGTTACATCGATGGAAATATTGATCTTGTCATTAATGATCAACGTATTGTAAACGTTCCAGGTTTTTACAACAAACTATTACAAGGTGACAAACGAATCAATCATGTAAGTTTCGAAAATAATGAGGCTTTGGTTTCCACCAATTTTGGCTTGTTAGTGGTAAACCTTAAACAATATGAAATAAAAGATAGCTATACTTCAATTGGCACAAACGGAAGTTCTGCAAGAATCTTAAGTAGTTCTATTTTAAAAGATTCAGTTTATGCAAGTACAGTCAACGGAATATTAGCAGCAAAATGGAGTAACACAGTGAATCTAAACGATTACAATCAATGGCATTATGTTTCTACAAAACCTTTTGCCAATTATCTATGCTCCTGGAATAATTCGCTTTATTTCGTCACAGACAGCATCGTATATTCTTATTCAAATGGAACTGAAATCCCTGTGACCAATAAACCAACTTTTACTGCGAGAATATTTGCCAATGATTTTGGATTACACATTGTTCAACAGGGCAATATTTTAAATTATACAAGCACAGGTCAAAAAAACATCTTTATCAATGTGGTCGTTTCTGCCACTCAATTCAAAGATGGGATATATTGGTTTTGTACTGGTTATGGACCAGGTGTCATTAAAAACGACAATCCCAATTACGCATTTATGCCCAATGGCCCCTCCAGTCCATCCGTCTTTGCAATGTCAAAATCTGGAAATCAATTAATTTGCTCTGGCGGTGGTCTTTCGAGCACATTTGGTAACGGATTTAACACGTCGGGGTTTTATATTTTCAACAATGGCAGTTGGATAAGCAATCCTGAATCACCTAAAAAAGTAAATATGTATGACTTCACTTTTGTTTGCCATAGAAACGCAAACAATTGTGATTATATCGGCTCACATACACAAGGCATTTTAGTTTTGAGGGATAAAGAAATCATTGATCTCATCGATGATAAAAACTCACCATTAATCAGAAACAACGTTTTAAATTTCATTCAAATTGGCGGAATTGCTGAAGATTCAAAAGGTAATTTATGGATTGCCAATTATGGCGCAAGTCGTGCTTTATTGTGTCTCACAAAATCAAACGCTTGGTATACTTTTAACGTTAATACAACAGATATTACTGGAATCACCATCGATGCAAGTAATCGAAAATGGTTGAAAACACCATCTGGAATTCTTGTTTTCGACGAAGGGAATCTCACAAATAACTTCGACGACAAACTCATCAGCATCAATACTAGCAATGGATTGGTAAGCAACGATGTATTGTCAATAGCGGCAGACAAAAATGGATATGTTTGGATCGGTACAGTACAGGGTTTAAATGTATTTACCGGTTCTTCCAATTTGTTTAAATCCCCAAAAATCGACCGATTCATTGTTGAACAAGATGGTTCTACAGGCTATTTAATGGGTGAGGAAACAATTTTAGATATACTTGTTGACGGTGGAAATCGAAAATGGATGGCTACTTCCAATGGATTATTTGCAATAGATGAATATGGTCAGAAAGTCATCAAACATTTTACGGCTGAAAATAGTCCACTATCGGCGAATAGAATCATTTGCTTGGGCCAAATTGATGAAACGGGTGAGATCTTTATTGGCACCAACAAAGGCATTATTAGTTATCGAAATGATGCCAAGGTGGCAAGCGAAAGCTTTGGCGAAATTATTGTTTACCCAAACCCTGTCCCTCCAAAATATGAAGGTGTAATTACCATCGAAGGACTTGCGAATAATGCAGAAATCAGAATCACTGATTCTCAGGCAAAACTTGTATACCAAACAAAAGCCAATGGTGGAAAAGCTACATGGAACGGTTACCGATTAGATGGAACCAAACCCAATAGCGGTGTATATTTTGTTTTTGGGGTGAACCAAGATGGCTCAGAAACCGCAATGGGTAAATTTATATTTATAAAATAACCTGCAACCCATCATGGGCTAGGTCGATGCCCTGTGGTAATTCATTACAAACATCGTCATGAAATCCAATTTGGTGGCTCATATGCGTAAAATATGTTTGTTTTGCACCAATTTTCAAAGCCAATTCGGTGGCTTCTGCCAATGTAAAGTGCGACATATGGGGCTCGCGTCGTAACGCATTTAAAACAAGCACCTCTACTCCTTTTAACTTTTCAAGTTCAAGATCACTGATAAAGTTCGCATCTGTAATGTATGCGAATTTATCGAACCGATAACCAAAAACGGGCAATTTATAATGCATCACCTGAATAGGCAGGATTTGTAAATCTCGCACTGTAAATGCTGCGTTTTCAATAATATTAAAATCAATTAAAGGAACACCTGGATATTTATGTTCTGAAAAAATATAATCATACTGATTTCTAAGCGCCTCTAAGACATGCTGACTACAATAAACTTGAATGTATTGGTCTTGCAAGTAGTTATAAGGTCTAATGTCATCTAAACCAGCTGTATGATCTTTATGTTCATGGGTAAACAATAAGGCGTCTAACTTTTGGACACCTCCGCGAATCATTTGATAACGAAAATCAGGCCCCGCATCAATAACAATAGAAACATCATTCCATTCAACGTGAATTGAAGCTCTTAAACGTTTATCTTTTGCATTTTGACTCAAGCACACAGGACTTGTGCACCCTATTGGGGGAACACCTTGAGAAGTACCTGTACCTAAAAATGTGATTTTCATAAAAAAAGGGTCGCTTTGCGACCCTTAAATAGATTAAATATTACTTAAATGTCCTTTTAATTGCATGATAATACCAACTTCCATATTGTTGGCTTTTTTATCATCCGATGCCCAAATACTCAACCAATCTGTTGCATGAATCACTTCAAATTGGGAGATTAAAGACGCATTTTCTAGAGGATAATCATACACTACATTACCCATATCGGTAAGGACTTTCTTTACAAATTCAAAACGAGCAGAAACCCTTGGATTTTGCTTACTATTTAAAAAGATAAAGTTGGTATCATGTTTTTCATAATAACTTTCAATCATATTATGATTGGCTTCAGGTAAAACAGAAATGAAACCCTCTCCTTTTGCATTTTCCTGAATTTGTTGACAAAAGCGAATTGCAACAGCTTCAAAATTCTTATCGGTAACAACCACAAATTTTTGTGCAATTGTTGGTTGAAACAAAGCGTGCATTTCTTTTGCACGTTGAATTGCCGTTGTTGGGTTTTCAAACATTGATTTCACCGCAGCAATTTCACCACTCATATCTTTACCAAGAACTTCACCTAAGATCATCACTAAATTACCTAATGCAAAACCTAAGGTCATTCTAGGTTGATAACCCGTTGCGATGGTATAAAAAGGCAAACCATTAGATTGTGCTATTTCCATCAATTCACCACCTGCAGCCATACAAATAATATCACAATTACGAGACATTGCATCTTTGTACATTGTCAATGTTTCTTCAGTATTTCCTGAATAAGAACATAGAATCACCAAAGTTTTCTCGTTAGCATACCCTGGCATATTATAATCGGAGTAAACCTCAACAGGAATTGGCATTTCATTCCAAAAGAACAAACGAGCGATACGACCTCCAATTCCACTTCCTCCTAAACCACCAATCACAATGTTTGAATACTGACTTGCAGATTTTCCGTGATTATGGTAATGATTTAAAACATATTCTAATTGCTCTTGGAAATTTTCCAAAGACATTTCGTGCGTGATAACTGACATAGAGCAAAAATACAAATCTGAATCTTGAAAACAAAAACCCCAGGGCCTATAAACAAAAAAAAGACCACTTTCGTGGTCTTTTTTTATTAAATAATTGAATCTTATTGATTCCAATCAAATTTATAACGGTAATCTTGAATATTCGCACTCTTTGTTAAAACTTCAGAAATACGATTCGCCAAATATTGTGGTTGATTCATGAAATCCATTTGATCTTGAGTTGATAATACAGAAGCAGGAACTGAAACATCAGTACGCTTATCAACAAAAAGAACTGCAGCTACGTTTTTACCAGCGAATGCGATGGTGGTTGATTTTTCTTTAGAACCAAAAATCGCACCTAAAACTGGCAATTCTTGTCCCAATTGAGGGATGAAATTCTGACCAAATCTTACACCGTCTAAAGAAGTCACCAAACCTTTAACATTGCTAGCCAAAGCTTCAGCTGTTTTCGCAGTTTCTAAACCTTTAGCCAATTTATCAGCCGCTTTTCTCGCCTTTAAACGCTCTCTTACAAGTGGTTCAATTTCAGACTTAACATTTTCAAGTGTTGCATATCCGATATGTTTAATGTTATCAATTTTCACAATCACTTGTTTATTCGAAAATGCAAATACTTCAGAAACATCTCCAACAGCGCGCTTGTTATCAAACAACCAATACATAATAGTTCTTGAATCTGCCGCTGCTTCGATACCCGGGATAGATTTTTGATCTGTAGTGAAATCTTTAGATACACGTGGCAAAGTACCGGCTTTTTCAACAGCTTTATCGAAATCAGATTTGATTGAATTTTTAAAGTTTCTGCACTTCTCATCTACCAAACGAACAGTTTGTTGACCTGGAGTAATTTCCACTTCGTTTTGAACAAAACTAATTTTTGTATTGTCTGGTCCAGCAACCATTTTGATGATATGGAAACCAAATTGTGTTTTTACCAAACCAACTTGACCAGCAGATGCAGTTTTACAGAAGTTTGCAAACTCAGGTACAAATTTGTTTGGATTTGACCAACCTAAATCACCACCATTTCTAGCAGAACCTTGGTCAGTAGATAATTTCCCAGCCAATTCAGCCATGTTACCACCAGCTTTAATTTGACCATATACTTCTTGAGCCTTTTTGAAAGCTTCAATTGAATCTTTAATATTTGTACCATCTGGCAATTGGCCACTCATCGGAATCAAGATATGACTTGCTTTAACGAATGCAACTGTATCAGCTTTTTCTTTAACTTTCTGCCAAATGTAGAATTTACCTTCTTTGTATAATGGTCCAACCACTGAATTCAATGGTGAATTCCAAACAACCTCAGAAATTTCAAGTGGAGCATCTTTAGGTAAGTCAGCACGAGAAACCAATGGAGTTGCAGTAGTTGTATCAGGAGCACCGGCCTTCATGCCTTCAGCTGTAGATTGAGCTGTTTTGATGGCATACATTGTATCTTCTCTTGAAGGAATAATATCAAACACAACATATTTGAATCCTCTCGCTTCTTGGGTTGATTTGAATTTCTCTTTGTACTCATCCAAATATGCAGATAAATCATCTTCAGTTACTTTGATTTCTTTTTCTGGAATAGAATTGATATCTAGAGTTACAACTTTACCTGTAGCCGCTTGATTCGATGCAATGTATTCGTATTTCTTTTCTGCTTTTGTTTTGTAACTCGCTTTCGACAAATAAGTAGAATAACGCACAGTTAATTCGTTTTCTTTCATTCTTCTTACGTAATCTGCCAAACGAGCTTTCATTTGAGCATTTCCTTTCGCTTGACGGAAAATTGACTCAACTTTCTTTGGATCAAATTTACCATCTGTTTGGAATGAAGGATCTCCTTGAATTGATTCATCAGGATGAACACCAACCATCATTTCATTGTAATCTTCGTCAGTTACTTCAATTCCAGCTTTATTAATTTGTGTGTAAATCAATTTGTTTTTCAACAACTGATTCCACGCTTTTTGAAATAATTCTCCACGATTCTTTTCTGTAATTTCATATTCAGGATCATTTTCTTTCTCCGAAATGTAAAGTTCGTTTGCGATTTCTAAAAGTTCTTTTTCTCTAACTTTTTCAGAATTCATTTCAGCAATTACATCTCTGTTTTCATCTCCCTGTGGAGAATTCTTCCCTGATATCCAATCACCTACAACAAACATCACCAAAGCCACGATGATTACCACCGCTACCCATCCTGAATTTCTTAATTTCTGTATAACTGCCATAATATTTAATACGTTATTTTTTAAAAGTAGGCAAAAATAGGTTTTCACACCCGATTTTTCAAGCCTTTTTTAATCTAATTTTTTTTTAATCTAACCACACCGATTTTTTGAATATCATCCCTTTACGGCGAATCACAAACGTAAATAATCCATGCCCCAATTGACTCTTTCTCAAAAAGATTTCTTGATACCCCAAAACACCTGGGTTCTCTACCTCAAAAACATTGGTTATCAATGACCTATTGTTCGACTTAACCTCAAACGTATAGGATGTTTGATTAGGAAACGATAAACAAATTACCAAAGAGTCGGAATCAAAATTTCGATTCACTAACAAAACTGGATCCTCTGAATATTTCACTTTCTTCAGCTTTACCGGCCAATCTATCAATTGAATACACGGTTTACGAATTTCATCATTGTATGCCGTTACAGCTGCTCTACCCAATCCATTCACCACGCTCAATCCAATATAATCGCCCATAAATTGCTTTTGACCAGGCAAAATAATTGGCTCTTTCGTTAGTTTTAGATTTCTCAAAGGATTTTTACCACACAATTTTGCAGTGTAAATATCACAAAAATGTCCAGTTTCGCTATTGCGCTTATCGTACCATAGCATTTGAGGGACATTTCCTTTCTCGTCGGTGGTTAAATAAGGTGAAAATTGATCGCCAAAAGCTCTATCATCATTCACCCTGATTGGCTGGGTAAAATGTTCGCCTTTGTCCTTCGAAAACACATAAAAAACATCAAAATCCCCCTGAGGACTTGCACATGCAAACCCAACATAAATTCTATCCTTTTTATCGGCAACAGCAAAAGGCATTCCATTGGTTCGAATTAAGCCTTTAACCATTTCGAAATTCCAACCACCCGGCATTCTACAAATTCCTACATCTTTCCCCCATGTTTTTCCCGCATCGGTACTTCTATCCATCCACAAAGTGTCGGATCTCGACCAAAAACAACAGAGACTTCCATCGGAAAGCACCGCAGTGGTTACGCCTTCAGAAGTATGATCATCGTCGAGTGCGCCGCCACTTTGATCACTCACTGTAACAGGTTCAGAAAATGAAAGCCCGTCATCAGAACTTCTTACAAATCGAATCCTAGATGAATCCTTTTGATTGGCACTTCCGTACTTGTCAAATTCTGTCCATGTTAAATAAATATTCCCTTTGTATCTGCTTTTTTGTCCCTCATCAAGACTAAACCAAGGTTTATCTTGCATTTTATTTTGGTTTGCACCCACGCAAACAGATGTAAAATGAGCGCCATCGGTGCTTCTTTCAAAAACAATACAATCGAACCACGAAGGCCATTTTTTTGATTTATTCTTCGATAAATGAGTTAGGAAAACAGTGCCGTGTTTGGCGATTTTTATCACAGGGTCGCCATAAAAACCAAACGGCGAATTTGGGAAGACTTCCTCCCAATTTTTACCTGCATTTTTAGAATGGAAAAGTTTTGCGGTGTTGTAACCAAGCCACACTTCATTTGGATTGTTTGGATGGATGGCAATACTTGGCTCGTTACCTTCAACAACCGGCGTACCGAAATGTGAATTGTGAATTTGTCCAAATAAAAAATGAGGGACAAAAACAGCAAGTAAGACCAGTTGTTTCATCCCTCAAAAATAGACTAAAAAATCTGAATTATCCTTTTCTAGAGGCCAACCATCTTTCAGCGTCTAGAGCAGCCATACAGCCACTTCCCGCCGCAGTCACTGCTTGGCGGTAAATTTTATCTTGAGCATCGCCGGCACAAAACACACCTTCAACATTGGTATGAGAAGAACCTGGCGTTGTTTTAATGTAACCTTGTTCATCCGTTTCAACGTATGGTTTAAAAATATCTGTATTTGGATGATGGCCAATGGCAACAAAGAATCCTTTAATCGGAAATTCTGTCAATTCACCCGTTACGTTATTCTTAATACGAACTCCTTCTACTCCATTGTCGCCAAGAATTTCGTCTGTTTCAGAATTAAACAATACTTCAATATTTGGAGTTGACAAAACCCTATTTTGCATTGCTTTAGACGCTTTAAATTCGTCTTTACGCACAATCATGTACACTTTGGAGCAAATTTTAGCCAAGTAAGAAGCTTCTTCGCACGCTGTATCTCCAGCACCAACGATTGCAACATCTTGACCGCGATAAAAGAATCCATCACAAACAGCACAAGCACTCACGCCCATACCATTTAAACGTTGTTCTGAAGGGATACCCAACCATTTTGCTGAAGCACCTGTTGAAATAATGACAGTTTCAGCTTCAATTTCTTTAGTACCATCAACAATAACTTTTTGAGGACCACCGTTTTTAAATTCAACAGAAGTCACCATTCCAAAACGCACATCAGCACCCAAACGAACGGCTTGTTTCTTGAACAATTCCATCATTTCTGGTCCTTGAATACCATCTGGATAACCTGGGAAGTTTTCAACTTCAGTGGTAATGGTTAATTGACCACCCGGCTGAAGTCCCTCATATAAAACAGGCTTCATATCAGCTCTCGCTGCATAAATGGCAGCAGTGTAACCCGCAGGTCCGCTACCAATAATTAAACATTCAACTTTTTCTATAGATTCAGACATAATATACAAAATTAATATGAGATTTACAAAGACTCTGTGACAAAGTTCACAGAGCTTAATTTAAAGATAAAAGTTCGCGATACTTTGGCAATACCCAATCTGCATCGTCAACCAATCTCTCGATTTCGTCGCAACACTCACGGATATCATCAAACAAACCTTTTACCTTTTTGTTGTATGCCAAAGCCTTAGCATGGGCATCATCAAGTTTATTCGCAATTGCACGCTCGTTGGTCATTTCATTGTTCAGTTCATAAACCTTATTGATGTTTTTGCTCAACTCAGAAATGATATCAACTTGAGCAGCAACTGATTTTTTAGACTGACCAATCGACAACAAAGTTTGAACGTTATCTGCCAAACGTTTTTGGTAACGAACTGCTGAAGGAATCACAAAGTTTTGAACCATTTCGTTTAAAACACGTCCTTCAATTTGAATTCTCAAATTATAAGACTCGTAGCGAATTTCAGTTCTAGCTTCCAATTCCTTCAAACTATATATTCCATTTTTTACAAACAAATCAACACTACTTGGTGACATATAAAATGCCAAAGCCTCAGCGGTATTTTTAACATTACTCAAACCACGAGATTCAGCTTCTTTAACCCACTCATCGCCATAGCCGTTACCACCGAACAAAATACGTTTGCTCGTTTTCAACTCATCACGTAAAACTTGTTTGATGATTTCTTCCTTGGCAACACCTTTACTTGAAGCAATTTTCGCATCAACTTTAGATTTGAATTTAACCAATTGATCAGCAACAATGGCATTCAATACAACCATAGGACTTGCACAGTTGTCGGAACTACCAACAGCTCTAAATTCAAA